>Ga0066850_10000010_pt1 | contig 95578 bp, 94 predicted proteins | sample ETNtaG_4_FD_67282 | JGI IMG/M metagenome (GOLD analysis project Ga0066850, IMG submission 67282) | Marine microbial and viral communities from oxygen minimum zone, Eastern Pacific Ocean - ETNP201406SV67 | ecosystem: Environmental > Aquatic > Marine > Oceanic | place: Pacific Ocean: Eastern... | reverse complement strand
CCGCTGGTTCCAGGACAAGAGCAGCAACAGCCAAACCACCCGCGCCTTCATGGTTAGCCATGGAAACACCATTTACAGCTGCCCCGACCAGCAAACCAAGGTCCACCTCACCGTTATTAGCCTCAATGATTCTGCTTCCCGGGGCCACATTCGCAATGAGCTCTGCGATTTCTTGTCGTTCAGATTCTCCAGCAAGGTCACACTTGGACAGAATGACAAGATGAGCTGCTTGGAGTTGACGAGCAACTAGTGGAGCGATTTGTTGATCGGCAAGCTGAGCATCTACAGATGTGGAGTCAGCCACAACGACGATGCCATCAAGACGACAGTCGTTAGCGCTGTGGATTATCTGGCCAATGACAATCGGGTCAGCGACGCCGCTGGCTTCAATTAGAACCGAGTCGTATGCGCCCGTAGCTGTCAAGTGTTCTAGTTGGTCCGCTAAGTCATCTGCAAGCAGGCAGCACACACAACCATTGGACAGTGAGATCTGTTGAGGAGTAACGCCCTTGACTAAATGCGCATCGACTTCGACGGCACCAACATCGTTGACTACAACTGCAATTCTCAACCCCCCCGGGTTTTCGAGCAGATGGCGAAGAACTGTGGTCTTGCCACTACCCAGAAATCCCGTGAGCAGGGTGACATCAAGTTGGGTACGTGTACCTTCACTTTTCTCGGTCCGTTCCCTGGACGCGCGCAAAGTTGAGACAACACTGCCCCAGGCGGCATCTACTTCGGTTGCCACCATCTCAGCTGGTCGACTCGCCGGCGAGCACTGTGTCGTGTACCTCAATATCTTTAAGGGTTTCCGGCTCTACCTGATATGGGTCATCTGCCAAAACAGTGAAATCGGCATGTTTTCCAACTTCAATGGATCCAAGTCGGTCATCTCGATTCAGGATGTACGCCGCGTCGATAGTGATCGCTCGCAAAGCGCTGTCAACCGAAATTCGTTCTCCAGGCGCGAGAACTGTTTCTCCATCAGCCCCTATCCGGTTTACGGCGCACCATGCGGCTAAAAGAGGAGACAGAGGAGTCACAACCAGATTGAAATCACTGTGCAACGCGAAGGGCGCCCCGGCACGTTCCAAGGACCCCAGCCTTGCTGTTGCTTCACTCCTGTCAGGACCAAATCCATGGTCGCTATGGAGTTGAGCACGGAAATGAACGAAATAAATATTTACTGAGGCCTGGCCTCCTAAGGCTGACAATCGTCGAGCCTGGGCTGGAGATGAGATGCAGTAATGCTCAATTGTGAATCGGTGATCGAACCTGGGGTGTATCCGCTGGAGTGCTTCTAACGTGTCAAGAGTCATATCAAGGGTGCGATCACCATTTGCATGTGAATGAATCTGAACTCCCGCTTTCCAAAAGGGAAGCATCCGCTCAACCATGTCTTCCCATGGGACTTCGCCTTTATACGCATTGTCCTCGTCGAGGTATCCCGGTTCGTTCATAACCAGAGTCATCGATGGATATGAACCGTCATTCACATATTTGATTCCATGCGTATTAAGTCGCTCGTCACCCTCCGCTCGTTTTGTTTCAAGAAAGTTGAGCATTTCACTGCCATATTCTCTAACGAGTTTGGGTTCAAAAGGAATCATGAACATGCGGAGGGGCAATGTCTCTTCAGCTATTGCTGCCGCGTGATCATCCCATTCGGATTCGAATCCATCGGCTAGACCCCAAACCAAGTCTGCGGTGGTGGTGATCCCTGCCGCCTTTGCGACAGCCCCCATTCGGTCAATCGCTGTTCTCCCAGCATTGGGGCCATAAATAAGTTTCGATACTGGTCGGGTTGCTAATGCTGTGGCTTCGGTTTCTACAAACCACCCGTTGAGGCGCCCGTCGGGGTATCTGCCGATCCCATGGCCAACTGAGTCATCGTTGACACCAATCATCTCAAGCATTGGAGTGTTGACGTAAACAATGTGTGGCGCGTAAGCGATCACCCAAATAGGAACTGAGACGCTAATTGCATCAAGCATGTCCCTATCTAGATGCCCAGATTGGCTTGCGGGGTCATAACCCCACGCTGTTATCGGCACAGTGGGGTCTTTTTGCTCTGCTGCCAACGCTCGAAGTTGATTGAGAACTGCATCTCGGCTCGGTAGACCCTTCCTTATTCCTCCGGGGGCTGCCGACTCAATAGGACCCACATATTCCAGACCCATATAGGTGCCACTTAATCTGAGGTGGGTATGGGGGTCAATGAAACCGGGCATCATAATCTTGTCGCTGTATCGGTCATCAATTGAGTGGGGGTAACGTCGCAACCAAGGCTCCATCGATTCGATCGAGCCAACGGAAACTATTCGTCCATCAGAGACTGCTACTGCTGAAGCATCAGGGCGCCCCGGATCCATGGTGTGAATATGTGATGCGGTATAAACCGTTATGTGTTCCAACGCTTCCCCCAGTTTCTCTTGGTTACCGTATCTCGCTAGCCGGTAGCATTCTCGTGAGTTAGTTGACTTAAGGCCCGTCCGTTCCTATTGGCAGCAGTTGTCTGTTGTCTCAACACCGCACCAGGTGGTGCGGTGGGATTGAGCCAGTTGAACTACCGTAGAATCGTTATTTGTGGATGAGATGCAGTGCACAGCACTGGACAACGACTGGGAATCACCGCCAAACCCATTAATGCATCCACCCTGTCTATGTCCCAAATGCAAAGTCGATCCGCTTGATTTCGGGCATCTACCTGGGAGGCTGCGAGCTAGTGGCATGCGGCAACGCCCTTTAGTTGAATCGGTAGAGCTGGGTTCTGAGGGTCAAAATTTTCTTTAATTCCATTGGCTTTCTTTTCATGTCTGCCCGATCAACAGATCAATAGATCATCGTTTAGATATCTGAAGGTGATTTAGAAATGACAGCCAATGGCGGAGGACCTAGTACAGGACCGCAGATACGATGATGGTGGGCCGCTAGCTCATCGGGTAGAGCAGGGGACTTTTAATCCCAAGGTGCCGGGTTCGAGACCCGGGCGGCCTACTTTTATCTCGTTATGGACGCCAATTTGGCGTTAGTTAATTGAACTAGATCTTCGAAGTCGATGGAAATATCAAGGCCGCGTTTACCACCACTGCAATAGAGCCGCCCAATCTTCGAAGACGAAAGATCTATGACGGTGTCAAGGGCAGTTCGAGTTCCTAGAGGACTTATCCCACCGCGTACATAGCCGGTTATCCGTTCTGCTTTCTCTAGTTTTGTCATAGTGGCGCTTTTCCGACTGAACGCCGCAGCAGCAGCTTTGAGGTTGAGCGTTTTCGAAACCGGTATTACGGCAATTGCAGAGTGATTTTCGTGTGAACTACCTAGTTCAATCACAAGAGTCTTATAAACAGAATCTATTGGCACACCTAAAGCTTCAGCGGCCTCAAGTCCATAATGTTGGTTGCTCGGATGGTGTTCATAAGGGTGAACGCCAATTTCAATTCCGGCAGCCTCCGCAACACGGATCGCGGGTGTCATACAACTTCAATCTTTCGGCGTTAGTTGGTCACTGCACCAGACGGATGTTATTACGACGCCTCAACCAATATTCATGATCGACTTCGTCGGCTTCATGTCGACGACGACGTAGCCGAGCAATCGCAGCATGACGCCGAGCTGTTGTCTCCCTCAGGTTTTGTCGACTAATTCGTTCATCATTCATTTCCCGAATTCGCGTTTGGACCTTCAGTCGGCTTAGATCAGTTACCTCAGTCTCGATCGGTATCTGTTGCTCGAATAATGTCGGCGTCTCCATAGCACTAGCTTCACAGGAGGGTGGGACAACCTAGCGAAGGATCAACGGCCGGAGTGGCCAAACCCCCCTAAGCCTCTTTCGGTGTCATCTAGTTCATCTGATTCTTCCCAAGTAACCTCTTCAACTTTTTGGATAACCAATTGAGCAATCCGATCTCCTCGATGGACTTCATATGGCTCATTCGGATCGGTGTTAATCAACAAGACTTTGAGTTCATCTCGATATCCACTATCGATCAATCCGGGGGTATTAAGACAAGTAACCCCATGACGCAGAGCTAACCCACTGCGTGGCTGAACAAAACCTGCGTGGCCGCGAGGAATAGCGACAGCAATACCTGTGCCTATTAAGGCGCGCCCTCCCCCAGGCTCGAGAGTCACCTCTTCATTGGCTATGAGGTCTGCACCGGCATCACCTGGTTTCGCGTAATTCGGCAGCGGAAGATCGGAATTGAGACGTTGAACTGGAATAACAACCACGCCCTGACTCTAGGCACACTTAAGCGGTACTGCAGGCACCCTGTTTAGGGGCCGTAGTCCGCCTAGCATGATCACATGCTTGTTTGGATGGACCTTGAGATGACTGGACTGGAGCCCGCGCGTCACGTCATTGTCGAAATTGCCACCATCGTGACCGATGATCATTTAGAAATCGTGGCTGAGGGGCCAGATTTAGTTATCCACGCCGATGAATCCCAGCTGGCCGAAATGGACGATTTTGTAACCGACATGCACACAAAATCAGGACTTCTCGAACAGATACGTAAGTCATCTACAGATTTGAAAGAGGCATCTCAGAAAACGCTCAATTTCATTATGGAACATGTGGATAAACCTAGATCTGTGCCGCTGTGCGGCAATTCGATTGGAACGGATAGACGGTTTTTGGACGCCTATATGCCTGATATCGAACACTTCCTGCATTACCGATCCATTGATGTTTCAACAGCGAAGGAACTTGCGCGCCGATGGAATCCGGCAGTTTTGAAGGGGGTACCGAAGAAAGAAACCTCTCACAGGGCTCTCGATGACATTCGAGAAAGTATCGCTGAGTTGCGGCATTACCGAGAACATCTTTTCATCCTCGGCGAGAAATCGAATTCAAATTAGATAAGCCGATAAGATCTCTCTGATGAATCGTCCAATGCGCGAGGAACAGCGCCCCCCTGATGACGCGCTAGTTGAATTAGCTCCAAACGTTAGGCGGCTGCAATTGCCGATGTCGATGCCGGGCCTAGGGCATGTCAACTGCTACATACTTGATGATGAACGTGGCGCTGCATTAGTTGATCCCGGTTTGCCGGGGCCTACCAACTGGAAGGCCCTCATGAGAGGTCTACAACAGGCCGAAGTTCCTCCTGAACGCGTCCACTCGATAGTCGTAACTCACAGCCATCCGGACCATTTTGGCGCTGCGGGACACTTTCATGAGAAGTACGGCTGCGAGATCATCACACACAAGAATTTCCGAATGTGGTGGAACTTAGAAGAAGAAGATGACGAACCACTTCAAAATGTTTCCTCCGTTGGTGAGAACACTCAACTTCGTGATGATCCTCTTTTCGCTGAGATAGAGACTGGGCCGAGAGGGCCGACGCCTTGGGGTGGCGAACGCTACAAGATGCCCTGGCATCGTCGACTCGGCTACTCAATGATGAGAAAAGGTTGGGGTGGGGCCTGGTTCTCAACTCCAAAACCGACGAAACGAATTGAGGACGCTGACCGCATCAACCTCGCTAGGCGTGAATTTGTCGCTGTTCACACTCCCGGGCATACAACCGATCATCTATGCCTATACGACCCCGAGGCAGGCCTCATGCTTTGCGGAGACCACGTCTTGCCCACTATCACGCCGCACATCTCTGGTTTCGGACCGGCAGCTGACCCCTTGAAAGATTTTTTCCTCAGTCTCGACCGGGTGGCTGCCTTCGACGGTGTCAAATTGGGGCTACCCGCGCACGGTCAACCGTTCACCAATCTTTCGCAACGTGTCGAGGACATCAAACGTCATCACGAAGAGCGTCTCGATTTACTTAGAGAGGCCTCAGATAAGTTAGGTCAAGCCTCCGTCCAGAAGTACATGAAGGAACTCTTCCAGCAGCGTTCCTGGGGGCCAATGGCTGAGTCAGAAACATTTGCCCATCTCGAACATCTGCGAAGAGTTGGTGAGAATGACGCGACTCGAGCCACTGATGGAGTACTGGAGTATTCCTTCAGGTAGGTCCATGTAGCCAAAGGATCTCTCACGGGTGGAAGCGTTCCTCGGGCGAGCTACCCTCATTGTCTGCATCGCTGATGTGTGGTCGATTTTATTCGTTTGACCGAGACCAAGCATTTGTGGTGGCCTGTATTTAGTTAATCCCCTTAGGCAAGAGTTGTTTGAAGATCATGCGTAATCATTTCTCCCCAAGTTGGCCGTGTGCTCAAAGCACGGTAAAACGCGCGCTTTGTCATTCCGCCGTATCCAACTCGCGTGTGTCGACAAAATTCAACAACGGCTTTGCTTCGATGCGTCCGGCTACTTATTTCACCGGAATTAAGCATCAGGCATGGCGGCCTTCGGAGGAGCAGATGTAGCTACAAAAGCACATCAAAGAATCCACTGAGAGGCCGCCGGTAAACCGGCGGCCTTAATGCTTTTACCCCCTCAACAAAAAGTCCTTAATTTAGTCAACAGAAAGAACAACGGAGAATCCAATGCTTGAGCTTCTCATTGAAACCGAAGACGAATGGAATGTTGCTGGTCGATGCAATGACAACAACGGAACTTTGACCCATTTGTTCTTCTCGGACAACACCAACCATCAAGCGCGGGCTAAAGCTATGTGCGCCAAATGTCCAGTCTCCCTTGAGTGTCTAAACGCGGCCCTGAACCGTAAGGAGTTATGGGGCATTTGGGGTGGTGAACTAATCGAGAATGGACGAGTCATGGTGGGTAAGCGTGGTCGAGGGCGCCCTCCTAAAGAGCCGCGTCCCGTTGTTGAAATTAACGAAGTTCCGATCCCACCGGAATTGATTCCGGCTTAATCGAACAGATGAGGAGTTCCCCCAGCTTCTCCTTTGGCAGACCACCGGTGCGGAACCGCTGAGGGCCTCCGAATGGCCGCCTGACAGCAAAACGTTAAAACCGGTCCGGTCGAGGAGCCCCCGGGTTAACTCCCCGGGGGCTCCGACGCGTTCAAGGGGTACCGTGACCAATAGAAGTCCCTCAAACCGACACCCGAAAGCAATATGGCCCATTCTTGGAGACGACCACTCATTGGTTTCTTGTGTCTATACGTAGTGGTCGCATCCGCGTTCTTGTTGACAGGGGGTGGTGGTCCAGCAGATAGCACGAGCTCAAACACCCGTGATCTCAGCAGCGGCGCTACCGAAGCTATATACCTTCTTAAGTTTTCTACGTTTGACGGCGACGAGAACTCTCTTTCTGTATTTGCCGGGCAACCTCTTATTGTCAACTTCTTCGCATCGTGGTGTACCCCCTGCGTCAAAGAAATGCCTGATTTCGAAAGGCTTCACGGAAATCAAGGTGATCAACTCAACATTCTGGGTCTTGCCGTTGAAGGTGTCCGACCAGCGCGAGAAATCGTCGAATCGACCGGTATCACCTACCGCGTCGGTTTGGATGAGCATGACCTACTCCTTGAACTCGGTGGATTCGCCATGCCCACTACCGTTTTCATTTCAAAGGACGGTGAACTTCTTGAGAGTCACAGCGGAGTACTTGATTACTCTGGTCTCGTAACCCGGGTAGAAAAGCTGTTTGGTGATGAGTGACGTAAATTTGGCATTCGCTTTTACAGCAGGGATAGTCGCCACAATTAACCCTTGCGGGTTCGCTATGTTGCCGGCCTATATTTCATATTTCTTAGGGATAGAAGCGAATTCAACCCCAAACATTGGGACAAGCATCACTAGGGCCTTAGTCACCGGGTCAGTTGTGTCAGCAGGTTTTTTGATTGTCTTTGGTAGCGCAGGGTTACTATTTTCTTTGGGTTTCACAGCTATCCGAGAAGTCGTTCCTTGGGCAGCCATCTGCGTCGGGTTAGCTCTTATCATTCTTGGTTGCTTTGTAACCAGCGGCAGACGAATAGACATTGCTCTACCAAAACTAGGTGCCGGTACTAACGACAGAAATCTGCGGAGCCTCGTGGTCTTCGGCGTCTCTTACGCAGTGGCATCTATTTCTTGTGGGTTACCCACTTTTATTGTTGTTGTTTCAACTTCAGTTACTGGATTTAGGTCTGGTCTCACAGCATTTGTTTGTTACGCATGTGGCATGTCGGTAACTCTGCTAGCCCTGACCGTTAGTTTGGCCCTCGCCCGCTCTACCTTTCTTGAAAAGCTTCGAGCATTGGTCCGTTATGTCGATCGAGGCTCTGGGGTGCTGATGGTCTTAGCAGGCACCTACCTAGTTATCTTTTGGATAATCGAGAGGACAGGCAGTTCATCCAATTGGTTTGTGATGTTGGTGGAACGATGGAGTGCGAATTTGAGTAACGCAGTAAGCGACCTTGGGGGTGTACGGACCGGTGTTTTGTTGAGCATCGTTGTGGCGCTCGGACTACTCGTGTGGTTGCTGCAAGCAACTCCAACTTCACCGGACGAAGTGACCGAGGGGGCCCAATAGTGGCGCTACATCTTGGAAATCATGATCTCTTAGAAAAAGACCGACCATTCGAAGCGTTGCTATCTCAACCTGGAGTGAGTGAAGTACTGCATCTGGGTTCACGCTTTGGCTTCATGGCTTTCCACGGGGGATGGTTGGAAGAAGTTACCGATGATGTTGCGAGCGCTGCAGCAGAAAGATCGGGAGCTTCCTATTACGGAGTGTTGCAAGGGCCCAATGACCAGTGGCACATTCCCTCTCGCTTGGTGAATCCTGGTGAGTCAAGAAATCTAGATCTGTTTATTGAACATGTTGATGTGGTTGTGGCAATTCATGGCTTCGGCCGGCCGGACTTGTTGCGTTCCGTTCTGTTGGGCGGTCGAAACCGAGATCTGGCCGAATTTGTTGCATGCCGGCTGATCGCGCAGTTGCCTCATTACGAGATAGTTCACGATGTTTCTTCTATGCCAACTGAGCTACGCGGTCAGCACGCAAATAATCCTGTCAACCTTCCTAGAGGTGGAGGCGTACAGGTGGAGCTCCCCCCTCGTATCCGCGGCAAGAGCCCGATGTGGACTGGGTTCAAGGGACCCGGGCGAGTACCCCATCACGAAGCTTTGATTGATGGATTAGCAACCGCCGCTTTGGATTGGTCAGCTCGTCACGAAAACCAGTAGGTCTCAAGGAGCCAATCTGCTGACACTCCATCCAGTTTCAGTTCTTTGGTATCGGAGCCGATCGTGGAGGCGATGAGGTCGTCCTTGCCAAAATTCGATTTTATTTGCGAAAAGTATGTAACCACCCCAATAACCGGGGCGCTGTGGCAGGTTGCCATCTAGTTGCAGGTCAAGTTGGTTCCACGCTTGTTCTAACTCATTTCGGTCGCTGACCACGCGGCTTTGTTGTGAAACGACCGCTGAAATTTGGGAGCCGCGTTCGCGTGAAGCAAAATATTTATTGCTTGCTTCTGTACTGGTTTTTTCAATGTGACCGCTAACCCGTATCTGACGCTCCAATTCCAGCCACCCGATCAGGCCTGCTGCTTTGTTGTTGCGGTCTAGGTCCGTACCTTTTGCGCTCTCATAATTTGTGTAAAAGACAAGGCCGCCCTCAACTTGGCCACGAAGCAGTACGTTCCGTGATGAGGGTTCCATTTGTTCATTGACAGTAGATACTGTCATCGCATTGGCGTTATGAAACTCAAGTTCTTGCGCGTAGCCGATCCAAGAATTGAGAAGATCCAGGGGATTGTCGGGCGCATCACATTCCGAAAGTCCCTCAGCCATCAGGGTCTGTCGGATTTGTTTTAATGAGTTTGCTTTCGGCATCACAGCTTGAACTCCGCTTCTCTACTAGGCACTATGCCATGGCAACACGATCTATAGCTGGCGTAGTGGGTGCTGCAATTACGGGAGCTGGCTCTCGCTGGGTCTTTGGTTCCTTAATCGGTGATTCATGTGGCCTGCTGGTAGCGAACATTATTGGGTGCGCTCTGATCGGTTGGGCGTCAAGTTCGCATCAGTCACATTGGGACCGAGCTTGGTTGACAGCTGGCTTGTGTGGATCGTTAACGAGCTTTGCCGGCCTAGCTGTGTTGCTCGGTGTCGGCCTGGAAGAGCAACGTTGGTCTTTCGTCTTTCTCTGGGGGATAGCGACCCTCGTTAGCTGCGGAATTAGTTTCGATCTCGGCCGCTCATTCGGGAACGCACGATGACGGTTGTCTTGTTTGCTGTATTCGCCGGTCTTGGCGCGGTCACCCGCTGGAAAGCTAACGCCCGGTGGGGAAAATTGGGGACGCTGATTCTTAATCTGGTTGGTGCTTTAGGACTTGGTCTTATATCGGAATTAGATGGTTTCCTTCTAACAGTGCTTGGCACGGCAGGTATTGGGGCGATGACGACAGTTTCCGGAGTGGCACGGGAAGTCCACGGCCTTAACTCCACTTCGAGAGTCCAAGGAACTGTTTACCTTATGGGCACCCTGATTGGCGGAATTTGTGTCGCGTGGGTTGGCGTTCATTGGTGTTTATAACTATTGGGGCCCAGGTATCGACTCAAAACCGACGTAGGGGCGAAGGGCGTCAGGAACCGCAATCGATCCATCACTTTGTTGTCCATTCTCCATAAGGAACACAAGTGTCCGAGAAATTGCACATGCAGTCCCATTTAATGTGTGCAGCAATCCTGTTCCCTCTCCATCTCTATAACGACTGCCCATTCGTCGCGCTGAATAATCGGTGTAGTTCGAACACGACGTGACTTCGCGGTACGCACCTTCTGACGGCAGCCATACTTCAAGATCATATTTCTTAGCCGCAGCAGCACCTAGATCACCTGACGCAACATTGATAACTCGGTATGGCAGTTCGAGAGAAGACACAATCTCTTCTTGTATAGATCGAAGCATTTCGAGCTCATCCCAACTGACATCTGGGTCACAGAACGAAAACATTTCCACTTTGTCGAATTGGTGGACACGAAAGATGCCTCTCGTGTCTTTGCCGTAAGTCCCGGCTTCTCGTCGAAAGCATGATGAAAATCCGGCATAGCGGATAGGTAGTAAGTCTCGGTCGAGGCGTTCGCCTCTATGTAAACCTGCCAGAGCGACCTCGGAAGTCCCGATAAGAAATAGGTCATCGCCAGCTATTTCATAGACCTGATGTCTGTCAGTGGGAAAAAATCCAGCGTCAACCATCATCTCTTCGCGAACCAACACCGGAGGAACCACCGGAACGAAATCATGTTTTTCAACAATGTCAAAAGCGAATTGAACTAGCGCGAATTCGAGGCGCACCGCAGGGCCCATCAGATAGGCGAACCGGCTGCCACTGTTCTTAACGGCTCGTTCACTATCGACTAGTCCGAGTAATTCACCGAGTTCTGCATGGTCATACTCTCTCGGTGGCGTCTGCTCTCCTACTTCCTTCTCGGTTATGAAATTGTCTTCGCCGCCGGCGGGTACAGAGTCGTGTGCTGGGTTAGGAATTTGGAGAGCTAGTTCTTCCACGTCTTCAACAGCTGCGGCTTCAACTGCCTCGAGTTTTTCAAGTTCGACTTTGAGCCTGCTCGCTTCGGCAATTTTTGATTCGCGCTCATTTGGTTCTGCCCGACCTATTTCTTTCGAAGCCGCATTCTGGGCAGCTCGAGCTTCTTCGGCCCCGTGCATCGCTGCTCGGCGACGTTCATCTGCCTCCAGAGCCGCGTCGATGAGTGAAGGCTCTGCACCTTTTTTTTCCGCTCCGGATCTATAGGCGGGTTCTTCTCGTAGACGCCGAAGGTCAATCACAACAGTTGAAGGTACCGGGTATAGCGCTCTAAATGAATTCGATATTGGCTACGGGCTATAGATCTGATCAACAGAATGAACTGGCGTCGCACCCGGTGGGATCCTGCCAGAAGACCATTGATGTTCCCATGGCGGCGAACACAGCCATTGCAAGAATTAAACCCGTGAGGAACAGGTAGGTGAAAACTTTGCTATCGAACTTCAAATGCATGAAGTACGAGACGACGATCTGGAACTTGACGACCATGAGGATCAAAAGAGATGGGACTTCTACAATCCCAAAGTCGAAGAAGTAGGTAGCCACTTCGACAGCTGTAAGGACGCCAAGAATCAACGCAATTTTTATGTACCCAACGTCGCTCAAACCGTGGTCGTGATGTTCGTCGTGCGTCTCTTCTTCGGAGGCGGTGGCTGTATCCATATGACCATTACTCCTAGGGAATCAGGTAGACGACCGCGAAGATCACGATCCAAACGATGTCAACAAAGTGCCAGTAAAGACCGATTATCTCAATAGTTTCTGCACGTTCGGGGCCCAGGTTCCCGCGAGAAACAAGAACCCACATAGTCACAAGCATGACAATGCCTAGCGATACGTGGACACCGTGAAAACCGGTCAGTGTGTAAAACGCCGATGAGGAGATATTGGTGGTGTACCCGAGACCTTCTCTATAGAAGCTGGTGAATTCGTAAACCTGCCCGGCAATAAAGACGGATCCAAGCGCCGCTGTTGTCAAAAGCCATAGTTTGCAACGTTCCATTTCGGCACGTTGTATTGAGGTCACAGCTAACACCATGGTGAGTGAACTCATGAGCAGAACAAAGGAACTTACCGAGGTGAATGGGATGTCGAACAAATCCGCTGCTGTCGGTCCTTTGGTGTCCGGGCCGAAACGGTTCCTGCAAAGCAAGTACGTCGATATAAGAGCCCCGAACAACAAACAATCAGACCCCAAGAAAGCCCACATTGTGACTTTCTCATTGGATAGGTCCGTGTTGGTCGGCAGGTGATGATAGTCGTCCCAATCGGTTCGGCCATAAGCCAGGTTTGAGGTGTCCACCTCGTCGATGTCAGCCAACGGGAGCCTCCTCAACTATTTCGACATTGTCACCTTCATCTCCATCTGGAGCATGGGTATCTGGGCCGTGATCATCTGCATGGCCAGCATCCGGATCGGTAGCGGGTTCCAAACTCCAGCCAAACATCGAGCCCAGTAAGAACACAAGTCCTATGCCTGAGATCCATAGGTTGTAAATCAAGCCAAGTGCTATTAACGGCATCCCAGCAGCAAGAACAATGGGCCAATACGACGGTGAAGGTAAATGGGGATGTTGATCACCTTTTTGGGCGATGTCGTTTCCATCAGCAATTTTTCGCAGCTTCCCTGATTCGTCCGGCTGGTATTTCTTGTGCCAAAAGTCATCGACGTCCGTTACGACCGGTACATAGTCGAAGTTATGTTCAGGTGTAGGTGATGGAATTGCCCATTCAAGAGTTCTTCCATCCCAGGGATCTGCTGGGGCTTGTGGGACCTTTCCTGCTTTGTATCCAAGCCAGCTACGCACAATATTGATCGCGAAGACGATCATGCCGATCAGGATGAAGAAGGCACCAATTGTGGCTACAGCGTTCCAGAAATCGAACCCGTCTTCTGGCCCGTATTGGCTATGTCGGCGTGCCATACCCTGAAGGCCCAGAATATGCATCGGTCCAAAGGCCATATTGAAGCCTAAGAGAACGATCCAAAAGTGCCATTTACCGAGACCTTCACTGAGCCTGTAACCGAATGCTTTGGGCCACCAGTAATACATTCCAGCGAAGAGGCCCATTAATGCTCCACCAAAGAGTACGTAGTGGAAGTGGGCGACAATGAAATAGGTATCAGTTTGTTGCGTGTCTGCGGGCGCAATCGCGTGCATCACACCCGATAGCCCACCAATCGTGAACATCGAAACCAACGAAACGGAGAACATCATGGCGACTGTGAACCGTAAATTGCCGCCCCACATCGTCGCGATCCAATTCAGAATTTTTACACCTGTTGGCACTGCAATAAACATGGTCGTTGCTGAGAAAGCCGCGACCCCGACTGGGCCCAACCCTGACACGAACATATGGTGAGCCCATACTCCCCACCCCATGAGGCCGATGGCAGCTCCGGAAATTACGATTACTGAATATCCGAATAAGGGTTTGCGAGAGAAGACTGGAAGTGTTTCGGAGACTATGCCAAATGATGGGAGGATGAGGATATAGACCTCTGGGTGTCCGAAGATCCAGAAGAGGTGCTGCCAAAGCAAGGGATCGGCACCCATGGCAACATTGAAAAAGTTGGCATCGAAGGTGCGGTCAAAGCTTAAGAGAATTAATGCAACGGTGATTACTGGCAGTGACAGCAGCAGTAGAAACTGGACAACAAGAATCATCCAGGTAAAGACGGGCATGCGCAGCATGGTCATGCCAGGGGCACGCATATTGACCACGGTCACGATCAAGTTGATTGAGCCGATGAGTGACGCTATGCCTGCGATCTGTAAACCAAGCGAGTAGAAGTCCATGCCGTTACCGGGACTGTATGCAACGCTTGTATTGGGTACGTACGCAAACCAGCCGCCATCTGGTCCGCCACCTAGAAACCAGCTGAGGTTGAGGAAGATCCCCGCAAATACGAAGATCCAAAAACCCAGGGCGTTCAGCCTGGGAAACGCTACGTCCCGGGCTCCGATTTGCAGCGGAACAATGTAGTTAGCGAACGCCGCCGCCAGCGGCATGACCACTAGGAACACCATCGTGACGGCGTGCATCGTAAAGATCTGGTTGTATTGATCAGCACTAAGCACTGTCCCATTGGGAGTGAACAGTTGCATCCGGATCAGCATTGCTTCAATGCCACCCCATAGAAACCAGAACATTGCAACTGCGCCGTACATGATCCCGATTTTCTTGTGGTCCACAGTGAACACCCACGCTCGCCATCCAGTGGCGTGTGTGGGCCGTGCGAACGCGCCCGTCGAGGGTGTCGTCTCGCCGGTTTCGAGTTCGAGGATTTCTGGTCGTTCCTCGGTCATTGCCATGGGGTTCGGTCTCCTGAAAGCCGCAACGGGTAAGTCAGCTAGGCATCAGCGGTGGGTTACCGCCGAGGGTTAAAAGATAGGTAACAAGGTCATCGAGTTCACTCTCATTAAGAATTTCAACGAATGAGATCATGCCTTGACGATTGTCAGGGCGAGAGGGTTTGCGATCTGGAGCGTCGCGGATCCACTCACGTAGCTCAGCTATGTTGGCCGATCCATCATCGTTATACAGCTCGAATAACGAGCCTGCGAAAGATGTGCGAGTCATCAAGTGAGTGAGATTGGGCGCAACTCCAGAAAGCAGATTGGCGTTTCCATCTGCCGCGGATTCATACACCCCATCGATTACGTGACAGCTGACACAGTGACGACCAAACAGTTCGTAACCGCGCTTGGCAGCCGCTGAGGTTGGGATGCTCGCTGGTTGCAGCTGTTGTTGTACCCAAGCCTCATAATCATTGCTGTTTAAGACCACAGCCCGCATTTGCATGTTGGCGTGACTGAGGCCGCAAAATTCAACACATTCCCCATAGAAAATTCCTGGTTCTGGCGAGCTGATTCTCCAATGATGAATTCGTCCTGGAACGGCATCTTTTTTGCCATTTAATTGTGGTATCCAGAACGAATGAATCACGTCGTTTGAATGGATTTCGAGATTTATTTCTTCTCCGACCGGGATAACAATTTCGTTAGCAGTGACTATGTCAGCAGTGCCGTCTTCATCGACGTCATAACTGAATTGCCACCACCATTGCTGTCCTTCAACTTTTATCGTTCGACCGTCGCTCTTGCCGCTCAGGTCAAAGACCGCAGGGATAGTCACTATGGCCAGAAAGACCAGCATCACTACCGGGATCAAGGTCCAAGTCAGTTCGGCTTTCTTATTGCCATGTATTTGTTTCGGAAGTTCGTTGGGGTCATCATCTGGTCGAGCTCGAAACTTGACTATGACGATAATCACTGCAGCCGCTACGAAGATGCCTACTGCCGAAGCCATGTATCCGGATAGACGCATGATGCCGTCAATTTGTTTGGCGTTTTCACCAACGGGGTCAGTCGGGTCTATTCGTCCAGTTGCACATGAAGCAAGGGCAGCAGCAGCCAAGAGAAGTCCGCTAAGACGAACTGTCTTGCCGAATAGCGAACCTTGCTTTCCCATTGTTCTAGTTGTGCCCTTGCTGGTCTTATTTGTTCTCGCGCTCATTTGATCACCACCGGGGCGTCAAGCGTTGGGGCTGAATGTTCGTCGGTTGAGTGGTTATCTTCATCACTTTCTACGTGATTGTCTTCCTCGTGTCCTTTGTCATCATCATGGTGGTGAAACTCTCTTTCACCTCGCGCCGTTGCAGCTATTCCTCCGACAATGAGGGCTAGGCCGCCAATCACTAGAACTGATGCCACGACGGCGCGTCGGACATCTGGCTTAGCGTACAAAATGAACGCGAAACTGATGATGAGAACAGAAATTATGATCGCGAACCAACTGGCGCCGTTCTTGCTCGATGTCAACAAGATTCGGGAAATCAAGACAACAGGTAGAGCGATTACAAGAGCGCCGTATAGGGGTATTTCAAACGGCGCCAATATTCTGTTGCGTTCAACAGCGTTAGCTTCTTGGTCTTGTGAGAGATGTTCGGCCCATGCGCTGAAGGTCCATTCAAAGGCCGCTATGAGAAGTGCTGCTATGCCAACTATGGCGATGAACCCGTCTACAACAAGACCGACCATCAAAATGCCCAGCCCTATAGCTCCCATGATCGGCCACCAGGCAGGGGTGGCTGGGTGATTGCGTCCTCGTTCTCGGTCAATCGAGTCACCGTCGCCGATTGACAACGCCAACCCTGCGAGGAGTGCAAAAGCGGCCGCAGCCGTGCCTAGCACTATTGTTCCAAACATAACGATGTGACCGTCGCCGTCCAAGCCTGTAACCAGCCCAAGTGCAACCGCTGCCACTGTGGCAAGGGTTATGCGACCGGCGAAGTATCTACTTGCTATTCCGAGCATGAGTCTCCTACTTCACCACGTAGACCGTGTACCAGGTCACAGCCCATACAAGTGCTGCGAAATCCCAAAAGAAAACGGCAGCCCCAAATGCCGTACTCCCCTGCTGTCCGACACTGCCACCAAGAGACCGAAGCCCCATAAGCCCCAAATAAAGAAGTCCGATAACAACAACGGCCAGAGCAAGGCCTGTCGTCGCAAAGGCAAGGTTCTGGTATTCACCAGCACCTATTTCTAAGCCCATTCGATTGAGGCTGTACATGACCATATTTACGAACCCAAGCCCCAGAAGGAGCGTCGTGGCAATAGCTGTCCAAGCGTGCGCTGTATCTCTGCGTCTGCTGGCCCACAGGGCCCAGTGGGCAGTGACCATCGATGCCACGAGGGTCAGAAGCGCATAATCAAATTGGGGGTTTGGTACAGCTAAACCATTGAGCCAATCGTGCCCAGGGTGAGGTCCTGAAGCATGGCGGTGAGCCATGTAGAAGCCAAGGGCGCCAGCCATCATCATCGCCGTTGCCGCGCACGCGAATCCGGTTGCTACAAGTTGGGCTCTGGGCCGTTGAGGCTGCCCAGATGCCAAGGTCGGGGTGATATCTGACATTAGATGGGCACCTCCTCCGATTCGGCGGAATCAAGTAATGGGGTACCCGAGGTGAGCGTTGGTAGCTCATCTGGTTCACCCATGGGTGGTGGTGAAGGCAACATCCATTCAGGAGATTGGGCTCCCCAAGGATCATCATCTGCCTGGACGCCTTTTTTCAAACCTACTGAAACGAACAAATTGAGCAGCAGCAGAGCAACGCCTGCCAAAAGAATCGCTACTCCCGCTACACCGATGGCACTCAACCCTTCCGCGCCAGAGGCATCAACCCAGTCGGCATATAGAGCGGTTGCTGTCGGGTCTGCGTATACGAAGTCCGGCTGTTCTGTGAGAAGGCCCGAAAGTGTCGGACCAACGAAAGCAAGAAGTGCTCCAGCACCAATGGCTAGGAAGTTCAGCAGGCCGAGCGGTTCATTAAGTTTGCGACCCCAGATCTTGGGTGCCCACCAATGAACGGCGGCCAAAAGACCAAGTAGCCCAGCACCATATATCAGCACGGATTGTTGACCCGTAACCCAAGTCGTCATGCGAAGTTGTGGATTCCCGTCATTTCCTCGACCAGCTATCTCTAGCCAGTCGGCTGCTGCCCCTATCAGCCCGACAAATGCTCCGACCAGCACCAATTTCCCTGCTCCGAAGGCCGCGATGAGCGAAGTGCTGAGTTTTGGCATTTTACGATTCTGAATCACTGCCAGCCCTAAGAGACCCAGCAGTCCAACGGTGCCAAGAAGTGCCCCCCCGTAGAGCGCCACGAGTACAACGCCTTCGAACCCGTCAATGATGTCGGACCCTTCTCCTGTTATTGCAAAGTTGGTCCATGCACCAAAACCAAAGAGGCCAACCAACCCGATAGTGAAATACATCGCGAGCGGTTCGAATACCCGCCTTCGGGCAGTGGCGAGCACTACTTCTGCCGCAACGCCGAGCACAGGGACAACATAAATGAACAGTTGGGGTGTTCGATGAATCCAGTCAATTCGTTCCCAAACGCCATAGTTCCCGAGCAAGAAAACTCGTCCATATCGATGATCTATGTAGAGAATCGCAATCTGGCCGAGTAAGACGGGCAAGCTAACAATGAGCATCGATGCTGACACTAAGGACGACCAAGCGAACGGTGGGGTTTCATCCATATACAGGCCAGGGGATCTCATAGTCATGATCGTTGTCGCAACGCTGATAGCGCCAAGCAACAAGGCGATGACAAGGCCTCCCAACGCCAGTAGGTGCAAATCAACACCGTTGTCCCAGCCCCCGTAGGGACCTCCGTTACCGAGGTATGCGCCAATTAGTACGATGGCCGATATTTTCCATGCCCAAAAAGATGCCGTCGCAGCCCTCGGAAAGGCCAAATTCGATGCGCCGATCTGCAGGGGCACCATGTACATCGATACCCCAAGAAAAGCAGGGATCAAGAAAAGCAGGGTTAGAGCTTCGCGAGAGAAAGCGAAACCTTGAGCAAAGCTGTCCGAACCGAGGCTGACATAATCGGTCGCCGATGTCAGGTCGAGTCTGACAAGTAAATCGAGAACAGCTCCCAATACAAGAAACAGCAATGAACAGACAATGAAAAGTCGGCCAGTTCGCTTATGGTCAGCCGTGGTCAGCCAACCGAAAGGTGTCGGGTCTTCCACGGGCACGCCGGGGGAAGTTGAAGCGGTTGTGTTTTCGCTCATCGTGTCCTGCTGATTACTGCCTCGATAACTAGGGGGTGGTGTCTGCCCGAAGGTTGACTATGCCCGAATGCGCGGATGAACCCACGCAGGTGCTGAGTGTGCACTTTACTCACCAGATTGCCAGTCATGTAAATCGAAAGCTTGTTCTGTCATGGTCTTTTCAGCACTTATTTTGCCTGGAGACATTTACGCGGACGCTCCATATACCAACACGTCGATAGCCACGGCAATAAACAGCGCCCCCAGGTAGACAATTGAGTAGGTAAATACCTTCATCGCTTGCACCGAATTAGGTCGGCGAAGCAACTCAATCGTACGCCACAGGAACACTAAACCACTTGCTATCGCAACTGATAAATATAGAAAACTAGTCTCGGCGACACTATGAAACCAAAGTGAGAGTGCGATGACTATAACGGTGTATGCAACCATTCTGAGAGCCGTACTGCGGATGCTGGCCACGACGGGGAGCATCGGTACCGAAGCTGCTTCGTAATCATCCGCGTATTTAATAGCGAGGGCCCAGAAGTGGGGCGGGGTCCAAAAAAATATAATCGCGAACAGGATGAACGGGCTGAGAGCAAGCGAACCAGTTACGGCGGCCCATCCGATTAGGGCCGGAGCGGCACCTGCTACCCCACCGATAACAATGTTCTGTTTTGAGGTTCGTTTCAACCAAAGAGAGTAGACAAACACATAGAAAAGGCAGGCCCCCACCGCCAGAACTGCTGAAAGCCAATTCACCCATAACAGGAACAAGCAAAACGCCAAAATTTCTAATCCGAACGCAAAGATGAGCGCTGCTTTGGGAGTTACGGCGCCAGTTACTAGTGGACGACCTTGAGTTCTTTGCATCAGCCGATCTATATCCCGATCGATGTACATGTTGAAGCTATTAGCCCCACCTGCGGCCAACGTCCCTCCAACAAGCGTTAGCAGAACCAAAGAAATATCTGGCATGCCACCATTCGCGAGGATCATTGAGGGAACCGTGGTGATCAGTAGCAGCTCAATTATGCGTGGCTTTGTCAACATGACAAAAGCGGAGAACGTCGCAATCACCCCTCCGGCGTTAGTTCTAATGGTTGTTGTCTCGTGCTCCATCGAGCGCCACGATACGGCCCAGAAAGCCTTCTGACCCAACTAGACGCTCTGATTCGCTCAGAATGTTGTTTAAGTCCTATGTTCAAGACTGTGGGAATCGTTAATTTGACTACTCGCCAATACCATCTGCTAACTCGATTAGCCCTCTGGTTGCTCTCTGTGATTGTGGTCTCAGGGGCCGCGGTCCGGCTTAGCGGGAGTGGCCTTGGATGCAGTGATTGGCCAAATTGCGAACCGGGCCAGCTAATCCCCGAGGCCAATTTTCATGCATGGGTTGAGTTCGGAAACCGGCTAGTGACAGGCCTAGTCTCGGTCGTTGTCGTTCTCGCTGTTTTAGGTTCTCTGCGACGAGTACCAACTTTGCCAAGTCTTACTAAATGGTCTTTGGGACTCGTAGCGGGAGTTGCGGCTCAAATCGCGCTGGGAGCCATAACGGTTCTAACTCATTTATCCCCTCCAATCGTGATGGGTCACTTCTTGCTTTCCATAGTTTTGGTTTGGAACTCTGTCGTACTTGAAAATATTGCCCGACCAAAAAGATCGATGTCTAGTGGGCCGTTATTACACAAGACTCTGCGTTCCCATACCCATGCAGTGGTCATCATTGCCGCAGCTGTGATCATGACAGGCACAGTTGTTACGGCTACGGGGCCGCACGGCGGAGATGAGAACGTTGCTCGTTTAGATTTCTCATTTCCGGGCGTGGCCAGAATCCATGGCTCCGCTGTAGTGCTGCTCATCCTCTTGCTCGTGTCACTATTTGCTAGAACGCAGTATCTAGAGAAGAACCTGTTCAAAAGACGGGTCACCATCGCTTTGATCACGACACTTGGTCAGGCAGCAATTGGTTACACACAATACTTCACTAAATTGCCGGTTTTACTTGTGGGTTGCCACATAGCTGGTGCCACACTTCTCTGGGTGGCAGTTGTTCGATTATTTCTTGCTAGCGGCGGACGCCGAACTGAGGTGGTGTGATTTGCTCAATTCTTTAGTCGACGTCAGCAACCAGGCCGAGACCGGAACAGAAAGTGCCCCTGTCGTCACCCACGACCAAACGCCCTCTGGGCTAACAGATCAAGACGTGCCTTGGGTTGTTTTGGTCTGGAATGATCCAATAAACCTTATGAGTTACGTGACGCACGTTCTTCAGAAACTGTTCGGGTACAGCACCGAAAAAGCGACCCAACTGATGCTTGATGTGCACAACAAGGGTCGAGCAGTTGTGTCAAACGGTACAAGAGAGAAAGCAGAACTCGACGTGTTCAGACTTCACGAGTATGGCTTGTGGGCGACCATGCAGAAAGACTCTTGAGATGCTGTTTAGCCGCCGCTTCAGAACAAAACGGAATGGGGTTGTAGAGACACGAATTACCGACGACGAGCGATTGTTGCTCGCTGGTCTGATTGGCCAACTTCGGGAGCTGGTTCTGTCAACTTCTCCTGAGGGAATGGTCGACCCCTCACTTCGACGTTTATATCCCACTGCCTATGTAGATGACACCGAGCATGAAATGGAATATCAGCGCTTAATGAGGGATCAACTTTTGGAACGACGGCTTTCTCATCTTGATGTCGTTGAAACCACACTTGATGATCACGAACTTGATCAAGAAAATTTGAATTCTTGGATCATGACTATCAATGACTTACGACTAGTTCTCGGCACCCACTTGGACGTCAGTGAAAACGAAGAACCGAGTTTTTTAGAAGACGACGACCCTCAACAACACCAGAGTGCCGTCTACCATTATTTGAGTCATTTGCTTGGCGAGTTAGTTGAAGTGGCAAGCAACTAGCCAACCATGCCTCAGATCGGTGGTTTCCAGACTTCAGCGCCCTAGTCTGGGCCTGCTAGCCCCCATCGTCTAGCGGCCTAGGACACCGGCCTTTCACGCCGGCAGCACGGGTTCGAATCCCGTTGGGGGTGCCATTTTTGTGAACTAGTGACCCTGTGACGGTCGTCTCATCCGGCTGGTGGGAACGAAAGTTCAATTGTTGTACCGCTTTCAACTCGATCAACTATTCGTGCATGACCACCAAAACTCTCAGCTACATGCCGCACAATTGAAAGACCTAGACCGGAACCGGGCAAAGACCGTGCGGCTTCTGTCCGATAAAAACGTTCAAAGACCCGCTCGTGTTCTTCCACCGGGATGCCTGGGCCGTTATCTGAGACAATTATTGAGCCGCTCTCCACGCGGACCTGAATCGCTGAATTTGGGGGACTCCACTTCAACGCATTATCGATCATGTTCGACACAGCTCTTTCAATCAGAGCTGGTGCTGCCACGATCTGACATGAGTTAGCGCTGTATTCGATCTGAGAGGAAGTGCGGCGGCTGTGGCGCTGTACGACCGCATCAACTAGCTCGTCTAGTTCTATCCTCTCAGCTTCATCCATTTGATGTTGATCCGTCGCCAGATCAACCAACTCAGTAACTAGCCCGGTTAACTGATCCAGTTCGAACAACACATCATCCAAAACCTGTTGTCGTTCATCGTCCTCGATTGAGGAGTTGCGCTGCATGTACTCCAAGTTGGTGCGAAGACTCGTAATCGGAGTACGAAGTTCATGACTGGCGTCAGTCACCAGTCTGTGCTGCTGTTCTCTGGAAAGACTCAGCGCAGTCAACATCTCGTTGAAGCTGGAAGCTAGTTGCCCAAACTCGTCATTTCTGTTGATATCGATTGGTTGGTCAACGTCTTGTGTATCAGCGACTCTCGTAGCTGCTTCGGTGAGGCGTCGAACTGGGCGTACGACGCGCCCCGCAACGACAAACCCAATTAGAGCTGCTCCTGCCACCCCGATAACAAAGATTTGAATGCTGATCCGCCACAGAGCTGCAAGTTGTGCATCTACTTCATCCATTGGTCGAGCGACCATCGCAGCCCGACCAGGCACTGGAAGAGGAACCGTTAGAACACGCATTCGGTAACCCGCTATCTCAACCGTTGTTAGTTGTGGCTTGAGTTGCCCTCTGGCAATCGAAAGATCCTCGGGTCGGATAGGAAGCGGTTCAACATTGCTTGCCCAGATCCGACCTCTGCCATCAAAGACTTGCACCAAAACGTCGTCAGGGGCGTACTTACCAAACAGCCGACGATCAAATTCGTGAAGCCGACCAAACTTTTCACCAAGCGAGGGGATATCAACAGCTCTTAAACGCAATTTTGAATCGATACTGTCGATAGCTTGCCCTCTCGCCATATACAAAAAAGAACCAGCCACGCTTACCACGGCAACAGCCACTACCAAAGCAACTAGGACGGCTACCCGGGCACGAAAACTCATGATGACCTGAGGACGTAACCGATGCCGCGGACCGTCCGTATCAATCTTTGGCTACCGGCTGCCTCTGTCTTTCGGCGAAGATACCCGACATACACTTCCAAACTGTTTGATGCGAGCGCTGAGTCATACCCCCACACCGCTTCATAAATTTGATCGCGAGTCAACACTTGATTCGGGTGTTCTAGAAATAATTCGAGCAACTCATATTCAGTCCGCGTGAGATCTAATAGTTGGCCTGCGCGATGGGCTTGGCGCGCCTGTCGATTAAGCGACAGGTCTGCGAAACACAGAGGCGCTTCTTCGGCTTGGGATTCCAGAAAACTGTTACGCCTAAGTAATGCTCTTATCCGGGCCAACAACTCGTCGAGGGCAAATGGTTTGGCAAGATAATCATCAGCGCCTGAATCCAACCCAATTACTCGATGTTCGGTTTCGTGACGGGCGGTGAGGAGAAGAATTGGTAGCTCCAAACCTTGAGACCGCAACCGACGGCACACTTCGATCCCTCCGAGCTGAGGCATCGTTAGGTCGAGAATCATGAGATCTATCTGGTTCGATATTTGAATGGCTTGCAACCCATCAGCTGCCGTCACAACTTCGTAGTTCTCAGATCTGAGTGCTCGCTCCAATGCTTGACGAATCCTCTTATCGTCATCGACTACTCCGATAACGGCGTCAGGTCTTGCTAGCGGGTCTGACAGGTTCATCAGATATTGATCTACTTCCTGAACATGAACGTTGAATGAGAATTGTGCAGCACAACTGATCTCATACTGCGCAATAGGCTCTCCGCCATAATGGCTAACCCATCTCTCCAACCTGAGTCTGTTGACTGCTCCGGTTCTGCGAAGACTTCCTGGAGGGACATAGTTGTATTCCTATTTTTGCTGACGGCTGCCTGCTCGGTTGAGACATCTGTTGCGCCGGTTGTTACGCCGACCACTCTGTCACACTCATCAACCACCTCTTCGTCGGTCATAGATGACCAGACAACCTCTACGACTTTATTTGAGCCGTCCGTGACCTCTACTCCCGTTGTCCAAACTACGACTACAACTGAGCCTTACCAAGGGTGGTGGGACCCACAAGGTGTCCAGCGTGCTTGGGGTGACACTGTCAAGGGGCTTCTAACCTTTCGTGGCTCACCAACCCGGTCGTGGTATGGACGTGGCCCCGTTCCACTGATGCCGGAGGTGTTATGGCGTTTCCCCGAAAAAGGCAAGTTGTGTTCCTTGTCGACGACAGGGGGGCGAACAACTAATTGGTGCGGAATTGGGTGGACTGGACAACCAGCAGTTTGGGAGGTGGGAACCCAAACTTGGTTGGCTATTGGCGCGTACGACCGAGGTATTCATCTACTTGATGCCGCTACTGGTTTGCCTGTGATCAAGCCCTTCATCACAGGTGACATTGTGAAAGGTTCCCTCACCGTCGACCCGGATGGCTTTCCTCTTATTTACAGCGGTTCACGCGATGGGCACCTGCGAATCTTGGCTTTTGATCGACCTGGCCATCTAACTGAGCTTTGGAGTTTGGCGGGCAGCCAGGTCAACCCAATGATGTGGAACGACGACTGGGATGCCGCACCTTTGATACTTGACGACCATCTCATCACCGGTGGGGAAAATAGTTGGTTTCACATCATTCGGTTGAACCGCTCAATAAACAGCTCAGGTCTTGTCATTGTGGATCCTGAAATAATTTTCCAAACACCTGGTTGGGACGACGAACTGCTTTTAGCTCTGGGCGACAACAACGTCTCTATCGAAAACTCTGTGGCAATTTCCGGTGATACGGCTTGGTTTGCTAACTCGGGCGGACTCGTACAGGGCTGGGACCTTGCGCCTTTCCGGGACGGGGATACGCCACAGAGAACTTTTCGATGGTGGATGGGTGATGATGTCGACTCCACCATTGTCATTGATGAAGAGGGTTTTCTTTATGTCGCCGCGGAATATGAGCGTGAGACCAACCGATCCCGTCAAGTTGGACAGTTGGTGAAATTGGATCCTACGAAACCTGAAGCGCCGGTGATTTGGTCCCTACACGAAGATCGAACTACACCGGGCGGCATCTGGAGCACCCCGGCACTACATCACGAAGTGCTTTATGTCACCACGAATTCTGGTCGGTTGATGTCAATAGACCGTGACACGGGCAAGGTCTTGTGGACAAAACATCTTCAAGGGCCGCTTTGGAGCTCACCGGTTGTTGTCGACGACATTCTTATTGTCGGAGACTGCGGGGGGTACCTCCGTGCTTACAGCGTTCAACAACCACGGATCGAACCGATTGAAATTTGGCGCATTGAAATTGGAGGCTGTATCGAGGCAACACCTGCAGTCTGGGACGGTCGAATCTATGTCGGTTCTCGCGAAGGTGGCCTCTTCGCCATAGGCGAACGATAAGAAATTTGTTCTAGGGTGCCGTCATGGATATTGGGGTTTGTGTCGCATCACATGTCGGCGATATTGATTACGTCGTGCGAGCAGAAGAGCTGGGGTATTCACATGCGTGGCTAGCCGACAGCCAAATGCTTTGGTCGGACTGCTATGCCGCGTTGGCTTTAGTAGCTGACCGCACATCAACAATCAACATTGGGACCGGGGTCTCTGTATCTGGAACCCGTCCCGCTCCAGTCACTGCCGCATCAATTGCGACCATCAACGCCTTAGCGCCGGGACGGACCTTTCTTGGTCTAGGCACCGGCAACACAGCTATGCGAATTATGGGTAATAAACCTCAAAAAATAGCTGAATTCGATGAATACCTAACAACATTGAAACCGTTGTTAAAGGGTGAAGAAGCAAATCACTCTTATGGTGGACAAATAAGTCCTATACGTCACATCATGCCAGATAAGGGTTTCGTCAATTTTGATGATGAGATACCGCTATATGTCTCTGGGTTCGGCCCAAAGTCCTTGGCCTTGGCGGGTAAACATGGTGATGGAGCAGTTATGTCTATCCCCCCAGACGCTCAAGTAATGGACCGAATGTGGGAGATGATCGAACGAGGCTCAGCAGAAGCGGGGAGAAATCTCGTCAGAGATGACTATCTCACTGTCTCTCTCACGACGATCGTGGTTCTCGATGATGGAGAGACAATTGAAAGCCCACGGGTGAAGGCCGAAGCCGGGGCCATGGCAATGGCCTCAATCCATTACTCCTACGACCAGTACCGACAATTCGGTCGTTCTCCCGGAAGCCGTCTTGACGGCATTTGGGATGAGTACACATCAATGCTGGACGACTACGACCCGGAAAGAATTCACCAGCGAGTACATGCAGGGCACAACTGCTGGGTGATCCCTGAAGAAGAACGGTTTGTAACACCGGACCTAATTGATGCTACGTGCATAGTTGGAACTGCCGATGAAGTAATTGACCGGCTGGGCCAGCTTGAGGAACGCGGTCTTGACCAATTAATGATCCTCCCCAATTTCGATCCCAGATTCGAAGTACTTGAACGAATTGGTCGAGACATTATTCCTCACGTATAACTCGGAACAGCTATTGGCGAGGGATGGTGATTGGTTCGCCTCGCTGTTAGCCTAAAAAGTCGTCATTAAGTTGACACTCCACATCACTTCTTCAAGCTGAGAGTTCTTATGAGCAACGTCTGTCAAGTAACCGGTCGTAGACCTACAACCGGTTTCACCGTTTCTCACTCTCACCGTCGCAATAAACGGTGGTTTAAGCCAAATATTCAGAAGAAAAAGTTTTATGTGCCAAACGAGAAACGGCACGTAACTTTGATGGTCAGCGCTAAAGGCATCAAGATCATTAACAAACGTGGAATTGAGTCGGTGTTAGCTGACCTCCGACGTCGTGGGGAGAAAGTCTGATGGCCAAAAGCGATAAGCGTCCTGTCATTAAATTGAAGTCGACAGCTGGAACTGGCTACACGTATTCGACGCGTAAGAACAAAACAAACAGTCGCGAGCGGATTGAACTCAAGAAGTACGACCCAGTAATTCGTCAACACGTCATCTTCAAAGAAGAACGCTGAGACATTTGCTCTGAGGCCTTCATCTCGAGATGGTGGTTACCAAACATACTGAGTTGTCATCAACGCAAGCGCGTTCTATGGCCGTATCTGCTCAGGGTTTACAGGCAACAAGCCCCTTCTCTTCTCCTCGTCTAGACATCAGACACTTACGGTGGGCTTTAGAGAAGCTAGGTGTCCTCCAGATGGACGCCGTAAACGCTGTCGCTCGATCTCATCTGCTTGTCCTTCGGGCACGTCTCGGAGGTTCCCACGATGGACTCTCTCAATTGCTCGATCTCGCGGCTTACCAACGTCACGAATTAACTGAATACTGGTGTCACGAAGCAAGCTACTTACCGGTCAACGATTTGCCGTTATTCAGTTGGCGTATGCGCCGAGCTGAAAAGGGCGAAGTCTGGGGAGGAATCCGAAAGTTTGTCGCTGAAAACCCAGAATTTGTTGCGGAGGTTGAGAATTACGTCACCGGAAATGGCCCTGTAAGCGCAGGCCAGCTACAAACAAAACCAAAGAGTGGAACCTGGTGGGCGTGGTCGGAATCAAAGGTTGCTCTCGAGTGGTTATTTTGGACCGGGAAAGTAACTGTAAGTAGGAGAGAAAACTTCACCCGCTTCTACGACTTATCGACAAGGGTTCTCCCGTCGCGTGCATTGGATGATTCAGTTTCCGAAGCTGAGGCTCACCACGAATTAATTCGCAGAGCAGGAAGGCACCTCGGCGTTGCAGCAGCGGAAGATCTAATCGATTATTTCCGATTACCAAAAGTAGATGGCCGACAACGTGTCATGGAGCTAGTCGAGAACAACGAACTCCTTCCAGTCCAGGTTGAGGGTTGGGACCGAGTTGGCTACATCTCAGCTGACGCAAAAGTTTCCGAAAGCACATCAAAATCCGTACTTTTGAGCCCTTTCGACCCCCTTGTTTGGTTCCGGCCGCGAACTCAAAGACTGTTTAATTTCAAATACCGATTGGAAATCTATGTACCAAAAGCTAAACGAGTACACGGGTATTACGTCTTACCGTTTCTTCACGCCAATCAGTTGTGCGCAAGGGTCGATGTGAAAGCTGACACCAAAGCTGGGGTTCTACATGTCCCGGCGGTTTACGCTGAAGCTGATGGAATGAAGGACCAAGCCATTGAGACTCTTGCTTCTGAGCTTCGGTCGTTGGCGACCTGGCGGAATCTTGAGACTATAAAGGTTGGTCAGCGCGGCAATTTGGCTCGGCAACTAAAGAAGGTCATCTAATAATTATGAAGACTGTTTGGCGCGGGCTGACCATGGCATGCGGTGTCTGCGGTTGTCGCGGTTTATTTAAAACTTGGGGCATGTTTTCGATGGTCGAAGATTGCCCGAAATGTGGGTTTCACTTTGAACGTATGGAAGGCCATTCTTTGGGCGCGGTCGCTGTGAACACAGTAGTGAGTTCCGCTCTAGTTCTTACAGCGGTGGCTTTGGCTTTGATCACGTTTGGTACAGATGTTTCAACCACGTTTTTGCTTTTAATCGCAGCTCCGTTCGGTCTGTTGTTCCCAATTTTGTTCGACCCGGTGTCGCGAACATTATGGAATGCGCTTGAGTTACTGATGCGTCCTGCCCAACCCGACGAACTCAGTCAACGGTTTCAATCCAACAAGTAGAGGTGAATAAAGCCGGTCAGGTTGCAATACGACATCTCCCACGCCAGAATTCAATCTCTTGCCATTGATTATTAGTGGCAAACACGGTTGGTCCCGTGGTGAAGTCTGGAGTTCACGCCGGCCTGTCAAGCCGGAGGTCGCGGGTTCAAATCCCGTCGGGACCGCGGTCGGGTAGCTCAGTTGGCAGAGCGCGCGCCTGAAAAGCGTGAGGTCACCGGATCGACGCCGGTCCCGACCACGCTAAGAAGTCAGGGGCTTCTCGCCCCTGACTTCTAGTAATTTTCGGCCTTGTTCGAACCAAAGCTTGTTTGCTTATACCCGAGTTACACCGTCTTCGACGGCAGCAGCAGCAACTGCAGCGGAAACTGCTGGTACCACTGAACGGTCGAATGCTGTTGGAATGATGAGATCCGGAGAAAGGTCATCGCTTGATACTGCTGCTGCAATTGCGGAGGCAGCTGCAATTTTCATTCCTTCAGTAATGTCGGTGGCGGAGGAATCAAATGCTCCACGAAAAATTCCTGGAAACGCAAGGACGTTGTTGATCTGGTTTGGGTAGTCACTCCGCCCTGTCGCCACTACAGCAGCAATGTCGCCAATCTCTTCGGGAAGGATCTCGGGATCAGGATTAGCCATTGCAAACACGATGGGTTTGTCAGCCATCGCAGCAACATCATCTCGTGTAACGAGCCCGGGCCCACTAAGCCCCATAAAGACATCAGCACCCGTCATGGCCTGAGCAACTGTGCCCGCAATCTGATCAGTGTTGGTGTTATGAGCAATCCATTCTTTCGCAGCGTTCAAATCATCTCGACCGGGGTAAATGGTTCCTTGCCGATCACAGACGATTACATCGCCGATTCCGCGACCTAGGAGAATTTTGGCGCACGCAACACCTGCTGCACCCGCACCCAAAATGACGCATCGCAAATCTTTGAAATCTTTGCCGGTTATACGGACAGCATTCTCCAAGGCAGCTAGAGCTACGACCGCTGTCCCGTGTTGATCATCGTGAAATACCGGTATGTCAAGTGCTTTCCGCAGCTCCTCCTCTACTTCGAAAGCACCCGGGGCGGCAATATCTTCTAAGTTGATCCCTCCGAATGTTGGCGCTAGCCGAATAACTGTCTCAATAATTTGTTCTGGTGTTTCAACGTCAAGACAGATTGGGAATGCATCAACATCTGCAAATTCTTTAAATAGCAGCGCTTTACCCTCCATGACTGGCATGGCAGCCTCTGGCCCGATGTCGCCAAGACCGAGGACAGCAGTGCCGTCACTAACAATCGCTACGGTATTTTTCCGGATCGTTAACTCATGAGATGCTTCTTGGTTCTGATGGATCGCCATGCAAACCCTGGCGACCCCTGGCGTGTAGGCCATCGATAAATCATCAGCATCTCGCAACGGGATCCGGCTTATGGTCTCAAGTTTGCCGCCCTCATGAATCTTGAACGTTCGGTCAACCGCGGTGATTACTTTGATTCCTTCGAGCCCGTTGACAGCCTCACAAATTTCCTCAACATGAGCTTCGCTGGCGGCGTCGACGACAACTTCTTCACGCAGAGATCCGGCAGTTACGCTAAAGCCTCTAAGACTTCGGATATTTCCTCCAACATCGCCGATCGCCGTGCATAGTCGGCCGAGGGTGCCTGGCTCATGAGCTAGCTCAACTTCTAAGGTGGCTGAGAAAGCAGCCGTTGGTCGCGACATCGGGTCTCCTGGTGCGTGATGCGAGCGCTCCATTGTGGCGGGAGGATTCGGCTTGTCCAAACAGTCTTAGCCCATTTGTTTTATGGACCCTCATATTCAAAACCCAGATCAGGGGCTGTCAACAGCGCGTAAAAGCGGATCCCGGCTTGTTTAGCTAAGGCTTCACAGGTACCGCCGCGGTCCACAACAGAAATAATTATCACGGGTTCTGCACCGAAAGTGTTGACTGCTTCTGCTGCTTCCAAGGGTGACACACCCCGGGTGACAACATCTTCGGTGATAGCTACACGGTCACCTTTGCGCAGGGCGCCGGCTATTCGCCCCTCCACCCCATGATCTTTCGATTCTTTTCGAACGCTAAAGCTTCGAATTTCTTGACCACGATCAGCGGCAATCGCTGACACGCCGTACGCGACGGGGTCAGCGCCCATCGTCAAGCCGCCCATTGCGTCTATCCCATCAATTTCACTCAAGATGATGTCAGCTACCAGTTGGATTCCTTCAGAGGTACAGACGGTCTGTTTACCGTCAATAAACCAGTTACTTTTCCGTCCCGATTTCAAAACAAAATCACCTGTCCGCACAGCGTGGGTCAAGAGATGTTCTCGGAGCTTTGTTCGCAATGGGTCAAGTTCCCTCATTAGTCCATCCACCTCGCCTGGCCGTTTCCCTCGACAACCTGCCCAATGACCCAAGCCTCATGTCCGTCCTCATTGGCAACACCGATGACTGCATCAGCGTGTTCGCTCGGGACTACCAGCACCATCCCAATGCCTAAGTTGAACACATTTCGCATTTCTTCTTCAGAGACGGGCCCTTCATTGGCAATCTGATCAAATATTTCTGGCCTCCTCCATTTTCGTACATCCAATTGGATCTCTACTTCGTCACCAATCACACGTTTCAAATTCCCCGCGAGCCCTCCACCAGTTATATGAGCTGCCGCGTGGACTTCGCACTGGCGAAATGTGCTTAAGACTGTGGGAGCATAAATAACCGATGGCCGAAGTAATTCATCCCCGAGTGAAGAGTCCGCGCCGGGCCATGCCGGTTGATCTAAAGCACGGCCGTCCATAAGCACCCGACGGGCCAAGCTGTATCCGTTACACCGCAGCCCTGGCGAAGCGAGCCCTACCAAAACATCCCCTTGAGTGACCGAAGATTTTTTGGGTATGTCGGCCAGTTCAGCTACTCCCACTACAAAACCCGACACATCGAAGTCATCTTCACCCATTGTGTCTGGGTGTTCAGCAATTTCACCGCCTGTTAAGGCACACCCAGCTGCGATGCAACCATGAGCAAAGCCAATCACGAGTTGTTCGATGATTTCAGGGTCGACTTTTCCGACAGTTAGTTGATCCAAGAAAAAGAGCGGCTCAGCCCCGGACGTGACGATGTCGTCAACACACATTGCAACCACGTCAACACCAATCGTGTCGTATATCTCCAATTTCTTCGCTACCAGCGTTTTGGTTCCCGCTCCATCATTCCCTGACACGAGTACGGGCTCTCGATACCCCTCCGGTATTGCAACAATTGACCCAAACCCACCCACGTCGCTGAGCACTTCGGGCCTAAAAGTTGACCGTGCATGCGGGGTGAGTCGTTGTATGGCTTCGTCTGCTTTGCCTATGTTGACTCCAGACTCGGAGTAGGTGATCTCAGAACTCATTGTCCAAGCTTCATTTGTGAGGCCGATATGAAAGCGGATCCGTGTTCGTCTTGCCTTTTCCCCAAGACCTCCCTACCGATCTCTGCCGGGATTTCTACGGGATACTGCCCATCCAGACAAGCTGTACAAAATCCTGCGCCGGCTGCTCCCGTTGCGTCGATGAGACGGTCAAGTTCTAGATAACCAATGGAGTCAACACCTAGGTATTCGCGTATTTCATCCACTGTTAAATTTGCTGCCAGAAGTTCTGCTTGTGTGCCTGTATCCATGCCGTAAAAGCATGGCCATCTGTAGGGTGGCGATGAAATTCTGAGATGTACCTCCGCTGCGCCCGCTGCTCGAAGCATTTCAACTATCGCTCGCGTAGTGGTCCCGCGAACAATTGAGTCATCCACAACTATGAGGCGTTGATCTTCGATGTTGTGCCGGATTGGGTTGAGTTTCATCTTCACTCCCAAGGCTCTCATTTCTTGGGAGGGGGCGATAAAGGTTCGTCCTATGTAACGATTCTTGACGAGCCCGTCTCGGTAAGGGATACCGCTCGCTCTAGCAAACCCCTGTGCGGCAGGGATGCCTGATTCTGGGACAGGCATCACTAGATCCGCAGTAGCTGGGGCTTGGCCAGCTAGTTGTTCGCCCATCCGTTGCCTTGCCGAATGTACGTTGCGGCCGTACAGAACGGTGTCTGGCCTTGAGAAATAAACGAACTCAAAGATGCACAGCTTCGGGTCAGGATTGTCGAAAGGTTGTTCCGAGGTCCACCCAGCACTATCTATAACGACCATCTCACCGGGGCCAACTTCACGGACAAAGTGAGCTCCGACGGTGTCCAAGGCCGGGCTTTCTGATGCAACTACCCAGCCATTCTCTAAGCGCCCGAGACACAGCGGCCAAAATCCTTCTGGTCCTCTAGCACCAACCAAATGGTGGCGGTCCATAGCAACGAAAGAGAACCCTCCTTTCAGTCGCGGCAGTACACGTTCTAACGCCCAGGGAAGTTCATTACCTTCAGGTGCGTCTTCACTCGCTAGTTCGATAGCAACTAATTCGGCTACCAGATCACTGTCACTCGTGACGGTCCCGTCGAGCATCCCAGCTTCGGCAGCAAGTTCAGCTGTGTTGACGAGGTTGCCATTGTGGGCCAAGGCGAATTCGAGGTCGCCAACGTCGCGATAAAATGGTTGCGAGGCTCGCCAAGAACTCGAACCTGTTGTCGAATAGCGAGTGTGGCCAATCGCGATACTGCCTTCTAGCGCTGCGAGAATTCGATCGTCAAAAGCGCTGGAGACAAGACCCATGTCTTTCACAACTGTGACGCTCGACCCGTCACTCACGGCAATCCCGGCCGATTCTTGGCCTCTGTGTTGTAGGGCGTAAAGACCAAGGTAAGTCTGGTGAGCGACAGCGCCACCCGGAGCTAGCACCCCAAAAACTCCACAAGCTTCTCGAGGTTTGTTGATTTCTACTTCACGGATCTCATCCGTCATGCGCTGACGGTTCCTTGGCCGAGTGCTTCCGGTAGTTGATTTAGCGACGCAGCTATAAGAGCGTCTAAAGGTATCTTCACAGCGGGCCCGAATTCCAACAACGAGCCACCAGTTCGACCGATCATCTTGGCCGGTACTTGCTTGCTAGCTGCTTCTTCCAGAAAGTCATCTAACTCGTCGTCTGCAACCGCAACGAGTACTCGTCCGCCGGACTCGTTAAACATGGAAATGTGGTTGTCGTAACTGTCTAACTGAACGCCAACACCAGTATCGATAGCCATCTCCGCGACTGCTACAGCGACACCTCCTTCTCCAACGTCGTGCACTGCTTCTATCCGTCGTTTTTGAACTGATTCAGCGACAAAAGCTGCGGTTCGGACCGCTTGGTTAAGGTCGAATACGGGCAGAGAGCCGTCTTTACAGCCACCAATTTCCCAGGCCCACCGGCTTCCTCCCATAGAAACGTCGGGTCCAGGTTCTTGCCCTAATAACAACAAAGGAGCGTCTGGCGGCAAACCGATATCTGGTGGAGGTTCTGAAAGGGAAGGGTGCATGCCGATGACTCCAACTACGGGAGTGGGTGCTATGTCGACGGTGTTCGTTTCGTTATAAAGACTGACGTTGCCGCCAACTACTGGTGCGTTAAAGGCAATGCACGCTTCAGACATCCCATCAACAGCTTCTGATAGTTGCCACATAACTTCTGGGTGTTCTGGGTTACCGAAGTTCAAACAGTTGACGACGGCGAGAGGGTATGCGCCTACACACGCGATATTCATAACAGCTTCAGCGACGACCATCTTTGTGCCTTGACGCGGGTCTACATAACACCACCGATGGTTTCCATCTGTGGAGAGGGCTAGTCCTCTCCCGGTTTCATTGCCAGTGACCGGGTGTCGAAGACGGAGAAGCGTGCCATCGCTGCCAGGTCCAACCACCGTATTCAAAAATAACTGGTGGTCATATTGGCGATAAACCCACGAAGGGTCGCACACCAGCGCCAATAGGTCCTCCACGCAGTTGATTGGACCTTGGGACGCGTCACTTAACCGGCGTTTGTCCAAGTCATGAGGTGGGGTGATAGGCCGATCATATTCAGGGGCATCATCATGCAAAGTGGATGCAGGCAACTCTGCCAGCACTTCGCCATCAAAGCCATCAAGGATTCTTAACTGCCCATTTCCGGTCACGCGACCAATCACGCTCGCCGTTATTTCCCAACGGGCCGAAATTTCAAGGACCCGTTCAAGGTATTGGGGTTCAACGATTGCAAGCATTCTTTCTTGAGATTCCGAGGTCATTAACTCAAATGGTTCCATCCCCTCTTCACGCGAATGGATAGCCGAAACATCAACATCCATCCCGGCTCCACCCCGAGAAGCAGTTTCACTTGTTGCACATGTAATGCCGGCACCACCAAGATCTTGGATCCCGCTGACTAAACCTTCGTCTAGTAGTTCAAGACATGCTTCTAGAAGCCGCTTTTCTTCGAATGGGTCTCCGACTTGGACGCTCGGCCGTTTATCCACATCTTCAGAGGTCTCATCAAAACCCGCTGATGCGAGAACACTGACGCCACCTATGCCGTCTCTGCCGGTAGCGGCACCCAATAGAATTGCGAGATTTCCGATGCCGCTGGCTTGTCCAAGTACGAGTCGTTCTGAAGGGAGCACGCCCATCGCAAGAACATTGACGAGCGGATTACCTTTGTAGGTCTCGTCAAAGACAATTTCGCCTCCGACGGTAGGGACACCCACGCTGTTGCCATAACCCGAAACTCCACTGATTACGCCTTCCGCGATCCACCGGCTACGAGGGTCGTCAAGAGGTCCAAAGCGAAGCGGATCCATTACCGCTATTGGTCTCGCGCCCATAGTGAAAATATCTCTTAAGATCCCGCCCACACCTGTTGCCGCACCTTGGTATGGCTCGATTGCGGAAGGGTGGTTATGGCTTTCTATTCGAATAGCTACAGCAATGTCGTCACCTACATCAATTACGCCAGCGTTTTCTCCTGGGCCGACGAGAACCCATGGTGCGTCGGTCGGAAGTCTTCTCAAGTGAATTTTTGAGGATTTATAAGAACAGTGTTCTGACCACATGACTGAATACATCGCTAGCTCAAGATGGTTCGGGTGCCGTCTTAGGAGTTCATGTATGTGTGCATACTCTTCGTCACTTAGGCCAAGTGCCCGATGAACTGATGCATCTTCAGGGGCGACACTCACACCTCAAACTTAGTCGCAGCTTCGACTTTCTCATGGATGCCTTGTAACACATTCCGGGCTGAAAATTATCTTCGAATACCCAAAATATGAACTGTTTATATTTTCGCAACGAACCGCAGACGACAGCCATTTACGCGTATGTGGGAATGGCGCGTAGTCGACTTCGTCAAGCAGTCAGAAAAGAGCGGATAAGCGCAGCGCCATCAGTGGAACCTAAAAGCACTGAGGTGGCTCTTTCTGGGTGGGGCATCATGCCAACAACATTTCCGCCTTCATTGCATATGCCTGCGATGTCTCTTACCGAACCGTTGGGATTATCGGTATAACGGAACACGATTTGTTCTTGGGCTTCTAACTCTGCGAGAACTTCTGGGGAACATACATAGTTCCCCTCGAAATGGTTAATGGGAATTTCTACACAGTCCCCGACTGTTGATCCCTTACCCAGCACGTTATTGGTCGAAACGAATTCGATTTGTTCCATTGAGCACAGAAATTTCATACCCACGTTTTTCTGCAGAGCTCCGGGCAGCAGTCCGGCCTCGGTTAGTACCTGAAACCCATTACAGATCCCCAAAATTGGACCCCCGTTTAATGCAAAAGCAGTCACTGATTCCATAACTGGGGAAAATCTGGCGATAGCGCCGCACCGCAAATAGTCACCGTGTGCGAAACCTCCCGGAATCACTATCGCGTCCACATTTTTCAACGACGAGTCAGCATGCCAGAGAACTTCGGCGTCACCCCCCAGGGTTCGTATCGCATCGATGGTGTCAAATTCACAGTTAGTACCTGGGAAACGAACAACTCCTACGCGGTGACTCATGGCCCTAACACTTCCACCGATGCATCTTCGATAACAGGGTTTGTCAGGAAACGATTACACATGTCTTCAACGAGTGATCGTGCTGCATCAGCCGACTCAGCTTCGACTTGAAGCCGGATTACCTTGCCGACTCGCACATTGCCAGCCATCTCGAAGCCCAGTGCGGGTAGGGCGCGTTCAATAGTTGAACCTTCAGGGTTAGCGATTCCTTCTCTAGGTGAAACCTCAACCTTTACCTCAAAGTGCATCAGTTTTCTCCGGTCCACTGCGTGAATGATTCGCCAGTGATTCGTTCATAAGCCGTGACGTAGCGATCACGAGTCGCTGCCACCGTCTCTGGCGATAGAGGTGGAGGAGGAGGTGATTTATCCCAACCGGTGGCTTCTGTTGCGTCTCTGACTGGCTGTTTGTCTAGAGAAACTGGCGTCGCACCCGGATTCCAATTTTCCGCTGGCCAAAATCGTGATGAGTCGGGCGTCAGAAGTTCGTCCGCGATCACCATTTCGCCATCGACTATCCCTAATTCAAACTTGGTGTCTGCGATGATGACGCCGTGTTGCGCAGCATGTTCTGAGGCTTGGCGATATGCCTCGATAGAGACCGACCGTGCTGCGGCTGCTAGGTCCGCTCCGACGATGGCTACCGCTTCTTCATAGCTGATATTGATGTCATGACCTTCAATAGCCTTGGTGGACGGCGTAAAAACAGGTTGTGGCAACTGCTGTGCTTCTAACAACCCGCTAGGCAAAGTTGACCCGTGCATGGTTCCTGCTTCTTGGTACTCCTTCCATGCGGATCCGGTTATATATCCACGCACAATGCATTCGAGAGGCAACATTTCTGCCTTTCGAACTAGAAGCGCTCGTCCTTCCCATTCTGGCCTCCGCGCCGCCTTAGGGAAATCAGCTGGGTCAGCCGAAACTAGATGGGTGGGTGCAACTGAGGTCAAATACTTAGACCACCACACCGTCATCGCCGTCAATACTCTTCCCTTGTCAGGGATCGGTTCATTGAATACGACGTCGAACGCTGAAATTCGATCGCTTGCCACCATCAGAAGATGCTGATCGTCAACGACGTACATCTCCCGTACCTTGCCACTGTGCAGTAATTCGAGTTCGCTCACATCTCTTCTCTACTAGAGAATGGGGGATGGGCGATAGGACCCTGCCCCAGGATGTTCAGAATTAATTTTGGTGGCAGTTGCTACGAAGTTTGATACTTGGGAGTCCGCAAGACCGATGAACGCCTCGTGATCAGAAAGTGCTTCGACGATTTGTTCTTCATCCAAAGGCAGAAGCGGGTCATTGGCGAGACGTCCAACTAGGTCATTTTCACCGGAGCTGCTTTCTCGAATTTCTATAGCTGCTGCTACCGCGTGTTGCTTAATAATTTCATGTGCTTCTTCTCGACCGGCACCGGCTTTGATCGACGCCATCAAGATTCGCGTTGTCGCAAGGAACGGTAAGTATCGTTCTAGTTCGCGGTTGATGGCATTGCTATAGGACCCGAAGCCTTCAAGAACCGTCAAAATAGTTTCGAGTGCGCCATCAATCGCGAAAAAAGCGTCGGGAAGCACAACACGTCGAACTACTGAACAGCTGACGTCACCTTCGTTCCATTGATCGCCAGCGATAGACGCAGCCATCGTGAGATGTCCCCGTAGTACTGACACAAACCCGTTGACACGTTCGGCTGAGCGAGCGTTCATCTTGTGGGGCATAGCGGATGAGCCCACTTGCCCTTCGTTGAAGCCTTCAGTGGCTAGATCTAGCCCCGCCATTAGGCGTACTTGCAAAGCAATATTTCCTAACGGACTTGCTGTTTGCATCAGTGCACTAACAACGTCTAAGTCAAGTGACCGGGGGTATACCTGGCCCACAGCCTGCAACGTCTGCTCGAACCCTAACTGGCTAGCAACTCGTCGTTCTAGTTCTGCAACCGTGCCCGCGTTACCTTCAAAAAGGTCGAGGAGGTCTTGTTGTGTGCCGACCGGCCCTTTCAAACCACGAAGTGGATATTTGTTCAGCAAGTCCCCTAAACGTTCATACGCGAGGAGAGTTTCTTGACCTAAGTTGGCGAACCGTTTCCCCAAAGTGGTCATTTGGGCCGGCACATTATGGGAACGTCCCGTTATCGACGTGTCTTGGTATCGAACAGCTAATTCAGCTAGCCGTGAGATAACTGTGACCAGCCGTTGTTGAGTCAAAGCTAAGGAGCGTTTGATCTGCACTTGTTCAACATTTTCTGTCAGATCTCGTGAAGTAAGCCCTTTATGAATATGTTCGTGCCCTGCTAATGACGAAAACTCTTCAATTCGCGCTTTGACATCGTGCAATGTCACACGTTCACGACGCTCGATGGACTCCAAATCGACATCAGCCATGACTGACCGGTAGGCGTTGATTACAGCATCATCAATTTCGATACCTAGATCTTGCTGGGCTTCGAGAACTGCTACCCAAAGTTCGCGTTCTAAGACGACTTTGTTTTCTGCCGACCAAATCGTTGTCATCTCTGGTGACGCATACCGACTCGCCAAAACATTGACCACCAGAGGCTTAGACATGGTCACCTTGCACCTTCATCTCTAAAAGTCTTAAGTCGCTCTACCAAGTCCGAATTACTTATCGACAACATCTCAACAGCTAGAACTGCCGCGTTGGCGGACCCGTCAACAGCAACTGTGGCAACAGGAATTCCTCGTGGCATCTGCACTGTCGAAAGCAAAGCGTCCATCCCACCGCTAACACCACCCGACAAAGGCACGCCAATCACAGGCAAAGTCGTATGCGCTGACACTGCGCCCGCGAGGTGTGCTGCCATCCCAGCTCCACAAATGATGACACCGAATCCATTATCACGAGCATTAGATGCAAGTTCCGCGACCTGGTGGGGGGTGCGGTGAGCTGACATCACATGAACTTCATGTGGTACGCCAAAGCGTTCAAGCATTTCAGAGGCACCAGCCATCTTGTCTCCGTCACGAGGCGAGCCCATCAAAATCGCCACCTTCATTTGATTTCCTCCCGGTTGGTATCTATCTCAATCGAAGCACCAATATCGGTGCGGTGTTGCATACCTGGCCAGGAGATGGCATCCACTGCGCTGTATGCGATTTCCCGAGCTGCACCCAAAGTGGCAGCTCGCCCACAAATATTGAGCACTCGACCGCCATTAGTTATCAACTCGCCTTGGGCATTTGATTCAACGCCCGCACAAAAAACTGTGGCGCCGTCAATTGCTTCTACATCATCCAAGCCGTGGATGACATCTCCGGTTCTTGGGGAGGTTGGGTACCCCTCTGATGCAAGGACGACGGTGACCATTGCATCTGCTGAGATCGTTGGTTGGCTTGTGAGATCACCCTTTGCTACTTCCAATAAAGTTTGAGCCAAATTGTTTTCGAACCGAGGCAAGATCACCTGGGCTTCGGGGTCACCGAACCGGACGTTGTACTCCAGTAATTTCGGTCCATCCCTTGTCATCATGAAGCCGGCAAATAACACTCCCCTATAATCAATGCCCCGTTTTTTTAGTTCTTCAACCGTTGGGTGTACTGCGATGTCCATTAATTCGTCCAGATCAGCCTTACTCATTCCTGGCATCGGGGAGTAGCAGCCCATCCCTCCAGTGTTGGGGCCGTAGTCATCGTTATGCAGCCTTTTGTGATCCTGTGCTGAAGTGGGGATTAGGACAGCCTTTTGTCCGTCACATAGCGCGAATAAGGAGAGCTCTGGCCCAACTAGCCCTTCTTCAATAACGATTCGACGACCGGCGTCACCGAAAGAAACTCCAGATAATTTGTTTCTTGCATCGTCTGCAGCTTCCTCATAATTATCAGTCACTAAAACGCCTTTACCGGCAGCCAACCCATCAGTTTTGACAATATAGGGAGGCTCGAGCGTCGATAGGAACGCTGCTGCTTCCTCGGCTTGGGTTTCATCAAAAGATGCGTAGCTAGCAGTTGGGACGCCCGCTGCATGGACTAAGTCTTTCATCCAAGCTTTCGAAGCCTCCAAAAGAGCTCCATCCGTTCCCGGGCCAAAGACATGACGCCCAGCTGCACGAAGCTCATCTGCGAGCCCGTTGACTAAAGGAACTTCAGGGCCGATGACGTACAGGTCCGCATCAATTGCGGTTGCTGGTTCAACGGTGCTGCCCTCGATACCTGCCGAACCTGGGGTAACGATGACCTCTGCGTCAGTTGCGAGAGTTGTAGCAAATGCGTGTTCGCGGCCCCCTGAACCGACAACGCAGACTTTCATGCTGCAAACCGCAAATATTGCTCTCGACCGGGGCCGACACATACAAATCGGATTGGGACTCCCATCTGACGTTCAAGGAAAGATATGTATTCGACGGCCTCTCTCGGCAGGTCATTGCGTTCCGTTGCCCCTGACAGGTCAGTTTGCCAGCCCGGGAATTCTGCATAAACAGGCGTGGCTTTGTCGTGCAAGCGTCGCAGATGCGGGAGGTATTCATAACGCTGACCGTCGACCTCATAGGCCACACATACTTTTATGGTCTCCAATTGGTCCAGAACATCTAATTTGGTTAAAGCAATTTCCGTGCAAGCGTTGAGTCGAACAGCTTGACGTGCCATGACTGCATCGAACCACCCGGTGCGGCGACGTCGCCCGGTATTGGTCCCGAATTCTTTACCAACTTCAACAAGGTGATCCCCGACTTCATCTTCGAGTTCGGTGACGAATGGGCCCGCGCCCACGCGGGTTAAATAAGCCTTGGCAATTCCGATGACCTGATCGATCGCTCCAGGTCCTATGCCCGCTCCAACGAGTGCATATCCGGCGACAGGGTTTGATGAAGTAACAAAAGGGTAGGTTCCGTGGTCTAGATCGAGAAAGGTAGCTTGGGCACCTTCAAACAAAACACGCTGCCCGGCATGCAAGGCATCATGGAGGTGTCCAATCGTGTCTCCTATGTATGGAGCTACGCGAGGCGCCACCTCGTTAATTAATTCGTCAGCTAATTCATCCGGATCGATGCCCTCATGACCATGTATGTCTCGCAGGACAACGTTCCGTTCTGCTAAAGCACTGTGCAGCCGAGATCTGAGATGCTCAGGGTCAAGCAAATCTTCGACGCGTATTCCGATTCTTGATGCTTTGTCGGCATACGCAGGTCCGATCCCGCGTTTGGTGGTGCCAAGTTTGTTATCCCCTAATTGGCTCTCAGCCAATTCATCAAGAATCTGATGGTACGGAAGCACTAAGTGAGCTTGTGGACTCAACATCAAACGTTGGCAATCAACACCTTTAGCTGTGAGAGTGTCAATTTCAGCAAGCAGCACATAGGGGTCGACGACGACACCGTTGCCGATAACCGGCACTACATGGTCATTCAAAATCCCACTGGGAATCAGTTGCAGTGCGAAAACTTCTCCGTCGACGACGAGTGTGTGACCTGCGTTATGTCCGCCTTGGTAGCGCACCACATAGGCACACCCCTTCGCCACGATGTCGACGACTCGGCCTTTTCCTTCATCGCCCCACTGGGTACCGACCACTATTGATCCTGGCAAGGAACACTCCAAACGTCATCTGCTGACGTTGTCAGATCCTAATTGCGTAAGACGACTTTTCTAGGATGAATTAGCGTCCTTATTACGTTTTATAACGAAAAGCTGCTCTGAAGAGTGTGTCAACGCCGCCGACGCGGGTCCAGCCAAGGGACGACCGACTGTTGGAGAGGCACTAAATCTCGTCGGTATTGACGGTGCGTCTCCATCACCGTTGCATTTGCGGCTGCTCGGAGCTCGCGCATCTCTGTTTCAAGTTGGATAAGGCGGTGCTCTAGATCGAGAACACGTTTCACCCCAGCTAAATTCAGTCCTTCGTTAGTTAACTCCTGGATCCGCCGAAGGAGCGCTATATCTATCTCGCTATAGCGGCGACTCCCCCCAGGAGTGCGAGCAGGCTCCAACAACCCTTTGCGTTCATAGATCCGGAGCGTTTGAGCGTGAACCCCGGCAAGTTCCGCTGCTACAGAGATGACATAGACCGCTCTATCGGGTTCAGGCGTTGATGATATTGGTCCCACAATCAATCCTCCTCCTGTGACTCATTTCGAGGTGACCAGTCAGTTACCTCACTTAGTGCTTCGATTGCTGCTCTTTCTTTCGGACTTATCTCGGTGGGGACAGCTATTTCAAGAGTCACCAATAAATCACCGGTGGTCTTTGTTGTCGCTACACCTCGACCCTTCACTCGAAATGTTGTCCCCGATTTAGTACCCGGTGGAATTTTTAGTGTGACCGTCGAATGGTCATAGGTAGGGATCTTAATTTCCGAACCCAGGGCTGCTTCAGGAAAAGTCACAGGAATAACCAAAGTTAGGTGTTGACCCTTTCGGCCAAACATCGCATCGGGGGCTACCTCCACAACAACATAAAGATCTCCGTTAGGACCACCATTTCTTCCAGCACCCCCTTTACCGGCCAACCGAATACGTTGACCGTTATCGACACCTGCCGGGATACGAACTTTTACCTGTCGCTGTTCACCATTAGTGGTGCTCCCAAGTAAGACATTGGTAGTTACACCGTCAATTGCATCGCGAAACCCTAAATGTATTCGTGTTTCTTGATCTACTCCACGCATCGCAACTGGACCTCGCGGGCCACGTCCAAAAAGATTCCCAAACATTCCGCTGAGATCGTCGAAGTCGTCGAAATGGACGTTAAAGCCGTCAGCACCTGAAGCGAATCCCCCTGCTGCTGAGGGCCCAATTCTTCGAGCTTCGTCATACTCTTCACGTTTTGTCTCATCACCTAAAACGTCGTAAGCGGCTGACACTTCCTTGAAACGCTCCTCGTTTCCACCCTTTGCATCGGGATGGTGGGAGCGCGCCAGTTTTCGATAGGCCTTAGTGACTTCTTTTGGAGTGGCAGTCGATGACACCCCAAGAGTCGCGTAATAATCCTTCTCAAACCATTCACGCTGGGCTGCCATCTTTCACCTCCTCGCGATGACTAGGACAAGCTATTGCTCGCGAACTTTGACCATGGCCGGACGCAATATCGTGCCGCTCCACAGGTAACCGGGCCGCAGTTCTTCGACTACGACTTGTTCGTTCCCTTCACCTGTCTCAAAGGACATTGCCTCATGATGCGTGGGGTCAAAGGGAGCTCCCAGGGTGTCAATGCGAGTCAGGCCGTTGTTGTTAAGCACAGTCTCAAGCGCTGTTCGGATTGGGTTTACATCAAGCAGCCCTTGCGCTGCTGCTGCGTCACAGGCATCAAGAACCGGTAAGAGCGCCTCCGCAAGCTTGGACACTCCCGTCGAAATCCGTTGCTCAACTGCGCTAGAACTCCGTCGACGAAAGTTTTCAAACTCAGCTTGCAGCCTTTGTAAAGAATCTCGAAAATCATCACGTTCAGCCGTGACATCTTCCAATGATTCAAGCAACGTTTCTACAGAAAGCGGATCCGCCGGTGCCGGCTCAGAAGACTGTCCCTGGGCGCCAACCGAGGCAACGTTTATCTCTTCAATGTTTAACTCAAGTTCCTCTTGTTCAGAGTCACTTGGTTCTTCCTCGCTCACTGGTCCTCATCAATAATTTCGGCATCCACTACATCATCGACATTGTCCGAGGACTCTTCGCCCCCGTCGCCTGCTTGTTGAGCCGCAGACTCATAGAGTTTTTGGCTAAAGGATTGGCTCACTTCTGTCAGGCCTTCAGTTGCTTTACGAATCGCGTCTGTGTCGTCGCTTTCATTTCCCAGTGCTTCTTTGAGAGTAGACAAAGCGCCTTCGACTTCAGCTTTATCTTCGTCGGTGACTTGGTCCGCTTGGTCTGTCAACATTTTTTCAATCTGGTACACCAGCGCGTCAGCGTTGTTTCGCACTTCGGCTGCTTCGCGTCGTTGGCGATCTTCCTCAGCATGAGTTTCGGCGTCTTTAACCATCGTGTCGATGTCGGCATCACTGAGATTTGATTGACCGCTTATCGTTATGGACTGCTCTTTATCGGTTGCTCGATCCTTCGCAGAGACATTTACGATGCCATTGGCGTCGATATCAAAAGTCACTTCAATTTGAGGGACCCCTCTAGGTGCCGGTGGCAGATCAACCAATTGAAATTTACCGAGAGTCTTATTCCCAGAGGCCATCTCGCGTTCTCCCTGCAAGACATGAATTTCTACCGAGGGTTGCATGTCGTCAGCGGTAGTAAAGACTTCTGTCCGCTTTGTTGGGATAGTGGTATTGCGTTCAATCAATTTGGTCATGACGCTGCCCTTGGTCTCGATACCAAGACTCAAAGGTGTGACATCAAGAAGCAGAACATCTTTCACGTCACCTTTCAGCACGCCAGCTTGAACGGCAGCTCCAACAGCGACAACCTCGTCGGGGTTCACTCCCTTGTGTGGCTCTTTGCCTGCAATTTCCATCACCAGTTCCTGAACTGCTGGCATGCGGGTCGAACCGCCAACCATGATGATGTGATCAATATCGCTTGAAGTTAGATTCGCATCGTCTATCGCTTGTTTGAAAGGTGCGCGACAACGGTTGACTAAGTCGACAGTGATTTCTTGGAACTTGGCTCGGCTCAACTCATAATCCAAATGCAGTGGTCCGCTATCAGTCGCTGTGATGAAGGGCAGATTGATCTGGGTTGTCTGCTTGGAGGACAGATCTTTCTTAGCCTGCTCGGCAGCCTCCTTCAGTCGCTGCAGTGCCATCGGGTCAGCTTTGAGGTCGACACCATGGTCGCCCTTGAACGAATCGGCAAGCCAATCAATCACTCTTTCATCCCAGTCATCCCCGCCAAGTTGGGTGTCCCCGGCAGTTGATTTCACTTCGAAAACCCCATCTCCAATTTCCAACACCGATACGTCAAACGTTCCACCACCCAGATCGAACACCAGTATGGTTTGGTCTTCTGTTTCTTTGTCCAGGCCATATGCAAGTGCTGCTGCAGTTGGTTCATTAATGATTCTCAGAACATCAAGACCAGCAATTTGTCCTGCTTCCTTCGTAGCGGTGCGTTGGGCATCATCGAAGTACGCCGGCACTGTGATCACCGCTTCAGTGACTTCATCGCCTAAATATTGTTCAGCGTCACGTTTAAGTTTTTGTAGGACCCTCGCGGCGATTTCCTGTGGCGTGTACGACTTATCGTCAATATCGACCGTCCAATTTGTACCCACATGCCGCTTTACCGACGCCAGTGTGCGATCGGGGTTAGTCACTGCTTGTCGCTTAGCAACTTCACCGGTTAAGACTTCGCCGCCTTTGGCAAAACCAACTATGGAAGGGGTAGTTCGGTCACCTTCAGCGTTCGCTATTACGGTCGGTTCACCGCCTTCCATTGCTGAAACAACTGAATTGGTGGTTCCGAGGTCTATGCCAACTGCCTTCGACATGGGTGTCTCCTGTTCTGGGATATAGGTCAGGTAATGCTTCGAACGCCCCTAGATTTAGCTATATAGGAGCTAAATCTGCGCTCGGGGACTAACCATCATAAAAGTTGAGTGTCCTATTTACAACTTTCATACCAAGATTCTTGATGTGGCTGTAGTCCGATCAGGCGGCTAAGGTGCAAATCATGGTCAAAAAGGCCAAAAGGCTGGTTCTTCTTCGGCACGGTCAAAGTCAGTGGAATCTGGAAAATAGATTCACTGGTTGGTTCGATGTGGGGTTAACCGAAAAGGGAATTGAAGAAGCAACCACAGCAGGAGATCTCTTGTTGTCATCTGGGATTATCCCAGATGTTGTTCATACATCACTGCAAACACGGGCAATTTTGACTGCTCACTTGGCGTTAGCTGCCTGCGAACAACTATGGATTCCAGTACGTCGGAGTTGGAGGCTCAACGAACGTCATTATGGTGGCCTGACTGGATTGAACAAACAAGAAACCATTGATCTTCACGGCGAAGAAAAGGTTCGCGAGTGGAGGCGAAGTTACTCCATAGCCCCTCCTTTAATGGCAGCTGACCATCCTTACAACCCCAATACTGACTCTCGTTACCATTCCGTCCCAACCAATCTTTTGCCGGCCACTGAATGTTTGGCTGACGTTGTCGACCGGTTGATCCCCTATTGGCAGGACCAACTAACACGAGACCTGCAAGAATTCGACACTGTCCTTGTAGCGGCGCACGGAAATAGTTTGAGGGCTTTGGTCAAGCATCTTGAAGAGATCCCGGAAAATGAAATTACTGAGCTAGAAATCCCCACTGGTGCCCCAATTGTTTACGAACTCAATCCAGAAATGCGTCCCACGGAGTCACTGCCTATCTCCCAACGCTATTTGGCTTAGCCCAATGTTTGGATTGCCAGATGTTAAAGGGCGTCGACCCCGCGCTCTCCGGTGCGTATTCGGGTGACACTTTCCACTTCAGTGACCCAAACTTTTCCGTCGCCGATCTTTTCTGTCCGCGCAGCTTCGACCAGACAATCCACAACACGCTCTGCATCGGCAGCGTCTACCAAGATTTCAACTCTGACCTTGGGGATGAAATCAACGTGATATTCCGTCCCACGGTACGTCTCGGTGTGGCCACCTTGTCGCCCAAAACCGCGCACCTCAGAAGCAGTGAGCCCCTGGACGTTTGTGTCTTGCAAAGCGTCAACCACCGCTTCAAGGCGGTGAGGTTTTATTACCGCGGTCACCAAACGAACCATGCAGATATCTCCTGAGTCACTTACTGTCTACCAGTCTTCTCCAGTGAGTTGTTCTCCAGCCAGCGCCGTCATGCCAAAGATTGACGATCGACGCCGGAACGCTAAAGGGGAGCAGCCAGCCTAAGCCACCGATCACTAGTGTTTTGCACATGACCAAAGAAGCCAACCTTCGCGGCGATCATTAACGTTTGTGCACAAAGTGTCCGGTAACTTGGCCTACGTGAAAGCACGAATAAAACCGCACCACCTCGCGCTCGCAATCGGAATCGCGTTCGCTTCAGTGACTGCCGTTTCTGGGATCGCTGCAACTGTCTTCGGGTTCCACAACAACAACGCCGTTCATCGAGAAGTATTTGGCAACATTCCTGGTGCTTTAAAGCTGGCGTTCTACGTCGTTACCCCTCTCCTCATAATTTTTGGTTCCTGGAATTTCGCACAGCGAGTCAAGAATTGGGAACGCGGCGCTCCGGATCGCCGAGCAACTAATAGCGGCAACGCAAAACGTCGTATGCGTGATTACCGGGCAGGTGTCATGATGCAGACTCTGCTGCGTGATCCCGCCGCAGGCATCATGCATGCTCTGTTGTATTACGGCTTTTTAGTACTACTCGCAGTCACCACGACCTTGGAAATTGACCATCAGCTACCTGAACGATTGAAGTTCTTGCACGGCGGTACCTACCAGGGGTTCAGCTTCGTAGCTGACTTGGCTGGCTTAATGTTCACGGTCGGAATGATTTGGTCCATAGCCCGCCGTTACCTCCAACGGCCCTACCGGATCAAAATCAAAACACGCCCAGAACATGCCTTAATCCTTGGGGTTCTTTTAGGTCTTGGAGTTTCGGGCTTTGCTGCCGAAGCCTTCCGGATTGCTGTCGAAGGACGCCCAGCCTATGAACAGTGGTCATTCATCGGGTACCCACTATCAGCGTTGGTGGACCAAGTCGGAGCCGTGGCCGGCTGGCATCAAGCTATGTGGATCGTCCATGTGCTGTGTTTCATGGCTTTTTTGGTCATGCTCCCCGTGACAATGCTTCGACACATGTTCACTTCTCCACTCAACATGTATCTCAAAGACCGGGAACGCCCAAAAGGTGCAATGCGGGCATTGCCGGACCTTATGGAAGCTGAAGATATTGAGACAATTGGGGCTTCGGTGATTGAAGACTTCACTTGGAAACAACTCTTAGACACTGACAGCTGCACCATGTGTGGTCGATGCACAGCTGTGTGCCCTGCTCACGCAACAGGAAAACCACTTGACCCAAGAGAAATCGTTCTCAAAACCGGTGAGGTGATGGCAGCAACAGGGGAACATGGGCCAGTTTCTCCCCCGATAGGCACGGATAATGAGATAACGATTGAAGCAAATAGCTTGTTTGAGCGAATCAGTAATGAGGAACTCTGGTCTTGTACTAGCTGTCGAGCTTGCGACGAAAACTGTCCGGTCAACATTGAGATCCTCGACAAGATCCTTGACATGCGCCGTTACCTCACTCTTATGGAAAGTGACTTCCCTAATGAGTTGGGTGGTGCCTTCAGGGGCATGGAAAACAATGCCAACCCTTGGAATATGAACAATGGTGAACGGGCTGACTGGGCTGCAGATATAGATGTTGAGATTGTTGATCCATCAAACCCGTTCGATCACGAGTATTTGTACTGGGTTGGGTGTGCCGGTTCTTTTGACGACAAAAACCAGAAAGTGTCCGAAGCGACAGCGAAGTTACTGCGCCGTGCAGGCGTAGATTTCGCCATTCTCGGACCGTCAGAAATGTGCACGGGCGATAGTGCCCGACGCTCGGGGAACGAGTATCTATTTCAAATGTTGGCAGCTGAGAACATCAATAACCTCAACGAAATGGGCGTTCAGAAGATCGTTACTCAGTGCCCTCACTGCTTCAACACGCTAAACAACGAATACCCGCAATACGGAGGGAATTGGGAAGTACTTCATCACACCCAGTTCCTAGAAGAACTAGTCGAATCTGGTGCGCTTGATTTAAGCGATGCGCGTTTGGATGAGCGAATCGTTTATCACGACTCCTGTTACTTGGGTCGCCACAACGATGTCTACATGTCTCCTCGAAATGTTATTGGGACACTCAGCGGCGTTGAGATAGTGGAAGCTCCCCGAAACGGCACTAAGGGAATGTGTTGTGGTGCGGGTGGTGCTCGAATGTGGATGGAAGAAACTATCGGAACAAAGGTAAACGATGAACGGTCCGAAGAACTCATAAACACCGGAGCAAGTCGTATAGCGACGGCGTGCCCCTTCTGTTACGTCATGATTGATGATGGTGTTAAAGGCCATGGATTTGAGGAAGACCAAATCAAAGTGGCCGATATTTCAATTCATCTGGTTGAAGCGTTAGAGGCAAGTGAGTCTGACTCGACGCCCAGCGATTAATATTTCATTCGAAATTCTCGTGGAACCGGCTCGGCGTAGGGCCACGTTGACCTCGATACTTAGAACCCAGTGAGGACGCACCGTAAGGGACGTCAGCTGGTGTGGTCATTTGGATGAAACTAATCTGTCCGATTTTCATCCCGGGATAAAGAGTGATCGGAAGATTGGCCACATTGGAAAGCTCCAGAGTGAGATGTCCGTCCCATCCAGCGTCAACGAATCCTGCTGTGGTGTGGATAAGTAAGCCAAGCCGCCCTAACGAAGATTTACCTTCTATTCGCCCTACTAGATCATCTGGGATAGCTACCCGTTCAAGAGTTGACCCCAACGCAAATTCTCCAGGGTGGAGCACGAAGGCGTCATCTTCGTCGACGACTACTTCTTGGGTCAGTTCCGTCTGGTCTTGTTTGACGTCGATGACTCTTCTTGTGTGATTCAAAAAGACTCTAAATCTGTTATCCAGACGAAGGTCCACTGAAGACGGCTGGATGTCTTGCTGATCCAATGGGTCAATCACAATTCGCCCTACTGCTAACAACTCGCGGATTGTCCGGTCGGAGAGAATCATGAGAAAGGCAGCCTAGCGTCGACAGTGATCGCCAATTGTTTCCAAAGCAAGCTTCGTCGCGTGATCGAGCCCTGAGATAGCTTCCTCGTTAGACTTCGCTGTTGACTCACTGCACAGTTTGCGGGTGTAGTTCAATGGCAGAACGTCAGCTTCCCAAGCTGAGAACGCGGGTTCGATTCCCGTCACCCGCTCCAATCTCTCAATCTAAAACCCTAACTGCCCGGGATCTCACTAGAGGGTTCGGAACGTTCCATGACGGGAGCGTTGAAGCTCACGAAGAAATCAAAGACCGTCGGCGCGATTCGGTGGAGGGCGTCGAAGCTGTCACCGACTGAAGTGTTGATTGATAGTCCGATGCCACTTGTTGCCCGGCAGACCGCTGTGTGTGGCTGCCATGCCGGTTGCGTATTTGCTAAGACGGACTGGTCGATGGCCCTGCCGCCATAACATTCGGTCAAGGGGGCCGGGACCATCAGGCGATTTGGTTTCAATCACGACACCATTTACTGATGCTTCTTTTCCGTCAACAGTTTGGCATCTCACATTCAAGTCTGCTGTCAGGCGCACTCGCGTCTCAGCATCAACAACCGAAATGCGTTCATAAGAGGTTCGCAAAGTGGGAGCGAGAGTTTCGGCGAACCCGCCCTTGTTCAACGCATTGTTGACGAACTCAGCACCATCGGTGGTCAAACTGTGACGCGATGGTGAATCTTCGAGGAGGCGGAGTTTTCGGCTTTGTCCTCGCTGTTCGCGAAGCTTCACCTCCACCATGGACGTGTCGGTATCTGTATAGGTACGGGTGCGTACCTTCCAACGTCGTCTTCGTCGATGAGCAGTACCACGAAATGACTCCAGATCTGCCGTATCGAAATACCATGACTCGTACGAAAATGATCTGTGTCCTCCAATCTCTAGCACCAACAGGGTTTGAGGCAGCATGGCGAAGAAGCTCTCCGCTTCCTGGTTGTCGACTACATATTTCCTGTCGAAGCGTTGATCGAGGGGCGCTAAGTCTTCGATACCTTCAAGATCGATCGAGGGAAAGGGTGCGGCCAGAGACTCGAACGAAACGGTCATATCTTCAGGCGATAATGGACGTCGACGTTAGTGCTGTCATTGACCAAGTCGACTCGACGGACGGTCACTCGTCGTACCGACACCACATCTGCTCCACCCAGCAGAGCTTCCAAGATGTTAATTAACTCGGTTTCGTCTGTATAGGCCCGGTCAAGGATCACATTTTGGTGACGATGTCCTCGAAGCAGTGCCTGGTGATCACCAAGCCACAGCGCAAACAGCACAGCCGCCATCAAAGCTGGGGAAACCCATTCGGGTTCGATCTCAACGCCGCCCAATAGTCCTATGGCCAGCGAACTGAAGTAGTACGCGATTTCTTGTTGACCTAACTCCGAAGATCGTAAACGGATGATGGACAGCACCCCGAATAGTCCTAAACCCAACCCCAGGTTTACTTCGACCTTGGTGAAGGTGGTGGCGATCGCCAGGACCGCTACGTTGACACCGAGGAGAGCCACGACCATGTCGCGTCTTCGATTGCGGGGAAAGTACAACCCAAAGACCAACAAAAGCACCGCTATAAGATCCGCTGCAATCAACAATGCTCGACTCATCCGACCAACCTCTCAACGTGAGCAGCCAACCTATTGTTCACCCTAAACCCTGAACTCCAAGTGATAGTTGCGGTTGATTAACCCTTGTTTCGAGCTACTTGGAGCGCTGAACTCAAATTTGAAAGAGCAAGGTTCCATTTCTCCACAGGTAACGCGTCTTGGTGAGTTGATGCGGCTTCTATAGTGGCGTCACGAATTTGCTCGGCCCACTGATCAAGGGTGGTCCGCGTGCTTTCTTCTGAGAAGGGGCCAGCCAGAAATGCGGCCCGCGCCTGATCATGCTCTGTGACGAAGGTCGCCCAGGCGCCTGTTAGGCGATCGCACGCCGCCGATCTTTGAGGAATTCGCCATGCACCGTAGGGAAAGGGAAGGCAGTCGTTACTCATCTTGCCCCACTCGTCAGCAATTGCGGTTACGGGGCTGACATCGGACACGATGTTTTGGAAGGAGTTGTCAAGGTCCCAGGGGATCAGGTGAAGTTGCCCGCTAGTGGGCTCTTCATACCAATAGAAATTATGGTTGTTGCAGCCATCGAAGCAGTACCAGTGCAATGGGCCGTCGTCGTTTCGGATAGCTCGGTCGACAACGGCCCAACGCATTACTTCGACAATGTCGGTCCATTTTGCGGCGACGTCAGGTAGCTCGTTCTTTTCCGCGGCTGCTAATTCTTTGGAGAATGTGCGGATATGAGTGACGGTGACGTCATCTTCTTCGTTCGTTTTTAAGGCCTGTCGGAATTCAGATCGTTCGCGGGCGTTACCGTCTTCATCTAACGGCCACACTTCTTTGTATAGATTTCCGTCTCCATCATCGAAAAATCGGTCTACGAACCTTCCGTCGATCTGTTCAACGAACGCATATAGACCAACAAATTTTCCATTGATATTCAAGCGGGCGTGGGTGGCTCGGGGAGCGGGGACTCCCATCTCTCGGAAGAGCCAGTATCCCAGTCGCTCATGCATTTGCGTCGGATCAAGATTCATGGAGTGGAATTGCAGTTTCTTAACTCCCCAGAAGGTTTGTGAGTTGTCGTTCCAGTTGATCTTGATCTTCACGGAAAGTTTGGTGCAGGTCTTTGCTCCGTCCGGTTCGAAAAGATTTTCACCTGTGAGGCATCCAGCCCAAGCACCAATCGATCCTTTGTAGCGGACGCCGATGGGAGTGACAGTTTCACCTTCGAAGGTCAGGCTGCCTTCGACGTATACCTCTTCGCTCGGATCACCGTCTATCTCTGCAAGAGCATCTTCGGAAATGGTGAGTTCGAAGGTATGAAGCATTTGTTGGTCGTAGAGATAGTCAGATGATCCGGTCTCCCATTTAGGAGAGGTGGGAGTGGCAATGGTCGTCGTGGCTGTCGAGGTTGTGGCTGCAGTCGTGGTCGTCGTGTCCACTTCGGGAGGCTGGACTTGTGTAGTCGTGCCCTCGACTGCGGCGAGGTCTATCCCCTTGGGATCTGCGCATCCCGCGACCAATACGATCGAGACCACGAACACCCACTGCCAGCGCACCATTCCAGTTTTACAAGAAATTGTGTCGTTTGGACTCACACCTCCTTCAGGTGACCTTCCCAGTGGTGAGACCGGAGCTGCTCTTGAGGACCTTGCCTGTGGGGTTTCGAAGTAGCTCAGGTACCTAACCGTGTCGGATCTCGCCAGAGCGTTTGGGTGCTCGTTGCACCCGTGACGCGGGCATCCATCTGAGACCTGCAGTCGTATTAATCCTGTCCAAAAAGGCTTCGTGATAGGGCTCGACTAATTCACAAAACCGAACTGTTTCCTCTTTGCCAACCGCCTGCCATGCCGGTGCTGTCAATGCATTGGTTCTGTCTTCAAGCTCCACCCGGAACTTTCGACCTATTTCGTTGATTGTCCCATTTGAAGCCAACCCTTTGGCCTCTAAACGAGCCCAGCCAGATGCAATTGCCTCATCACCGTTACCTCTACTACGAGCAATCCATTCTTCATCGCCATACTCCTCTAGGTCCACCATCACCGAATGCAGTAGCCCGACTTCCACATCATCCAGATTCTCGCTTGCACATAAGGCCCAGTGATTGTCACCTCGCAGTTCACGTAAACAGTTCATCGCTAGCCAAGCCGAAAGAGCGGTGTCGTCGTCAGGTGGTCGAGGTTGAGCACGGTGCGCAACAAACATTGGTCGCGCTCCATGATGCATAGCGTCAACCCCATGCCACATTGCTGGAGCAAATGAACCAAGTTTTTCGGACAAACCGGGCGCTATTTCATCTAACCCAGGAACGACCGCTGCGTCTCGAACTGCGAGGATAGATTCACAATCAGTTACATCTTGATATGCCTCCATCACGGCGACAATTATCGCTGGGTTGATCGAATAAGTAGCAGCCGCGGCCACCGATGGCGATACATCTCCAAGAGCAGCGAGACGCCAAGCTACGACCCACCCCATCCCATTAGGGACACCCAGAGACGCATAGCCAGAGATGGCGCGTTGATCCCACATCATCCACCCAACTAAGTCATGACAGGCCAAGCTGCTTCGCCATGACAAATTATCCCAATGCTCCATGCCTCAAACTTAACCGCGGCAATGTCAGCAGCTAGATCGCGAAGCCGGGCAGTTAGCCAACGACAATTACCGAATTGTTGAGATTGTCCAGAAAGAACGGTGACTTACCCGATAAGTGTTGCAAGAGCCCATATCGAAGCTAATAACCCGACGACAACCATCAAGAGACTGCGTCCTATCGGTGCCCGCCTTAGTTCATTTTCACTACGCGGCTCAGCTTGAGGTTTCACCATCGCTAATCCGTTACCCACGAAGAGAGCAGCTCCAAGGGCAAGCATCAAAAACGGAATTAAATCAGGACCTAGAAACATCTAATTCCAAATCTTACGCAGGGTCTTGGTAACGGCTCATGTTTGCGAATCTCGTGTAATTACTCAGCCAAGCAAGTCGAACGGTCCCTGTCGGACCGTTGCGATGTTTGGCAACAATTACCTCAGCAGAGCCTATGTCAGGAGATTCGGGGTTGTATACCTCATCGCGGTAGAGGAAAGCGACCACATCTGCGTCTTGCTCAATAGACCCAGATTCTCGCAAATCAGCCAACATGGGTCGCTTGTCTGTCCGCGACTCCAACGCTCGACTGAGCTGGGACAAAGCAACAATCGGAGTATCGAGCTCTCGAGCAAGAATCTTGAGGCCACGAGACATCTCAGAAACTTCTACTTGACGATTTTCGGCAGTTCCTCTGCCGCTCATTAGCTGGAGATAGTCAACGACGATAAGCCCCAGGTCACCTAGTCGACTTTTCAGTCGTCTTGCTTTCGCACGTATCTCCATAACCGTCAAATTTGGGTTGTCATCAATCCATATTGGGGCTTCTCCCAATTTGCCGACTGCCCGAGTAATTTTCGGCCAATCATCCTCGGAAAGATTTCCGTTACGCATTCGTTGAGAATCGACCCTCGCATCTGAACACAGCATTCGTTGAGTTAATTCAAGATGACCCATTTCGAGCGAGAAAAACAAGACTGGTCGTTGAGCCTCTAAGGCCGCGTTGGCAGCCATTCCTAAACCGAAGGCGGTTTTGCCCATCGAAGGCCGAGCTCCCACAATTACTAAGTTGCTTGGTTGAAGCCCTGAAAGCAGTTCATCGAAATCGAAATAGCCAGTTGGAAGTCCAGTGATGGCATCTCCCTTTTCATAAAGTTCTTCCAACCGGTCGAGGTTTGCGTCCAGGAGTTCCCGGATTGGTTTAGTGCTATCAACGACTCGACGTTCCGCTATTTGAAACATCATGGCTTCGGCTTCATCAACGGTTTTCACCACGTCTGCAGGGTGGCTATAACCCAACTCGACGATGTCACCCGCTACACCTATTAGTCGACGCAATAGGGCGTGTTCTTCAACGATGGTTGCGTAGCGAGCGGCGTTGGAAGCTGCCGGAGTAGCCATCTGCAACTCAAGTAACCGCTGAGGTCCGCCAACCTGCTCTAGCAGGTCTGCCCTAGAGAGTTCTTCAGCAACGGTGACTGGGTCAGCTGGTTCCCCCGCCCCATACAAAGATGCGATGGCATCAAAAATATAGCCGTGGGCTGGAACGTAAAACTGGTCGCCGCTCAGCGTTTCAACAGCTGGGCCAATCGCGTCGCGCGATAGCAACATGGCCCCCAAAAGTGACGCCTCAGCATCAACGTTCTGTGGCGGCACCCTTGTATTTGGGTTTGATGGCGGAGGAGTGAAGGCGGGGTCATTACTCATTGTTGTTAGCTTCCCAGATATCTCATGTGTAGAACTAGGGGCAGACATTGGGGATTTATGGCCCTTTTTCTGTGGATAACCATCATAGTTATCCACAGAACATGACGGATGTATGACAAACCACCCCTAGTGACATAGATCTCGTGCTTACGTCAAAATTCGCGCGAGAAGTGAAATTGGTTCGAAAAAGCTTTTATTAGGAAAAACGGCGAGCAGAATTCTTGGCGTCGTCATAATCCAAATAACGCTCCGGGATGGGAATCTTAAACACTTCGGCAGCATTTAATCCGAGAATGCGTGCCCTACTTGCATCATCCAATTCACCCATGGTTCGTTCAATTGCCTCAGCAGAATGAGGCCATGAACCTTCGTGATGGGGGTAATCATTCGCCCACATGTAATTCGCTACTAGGTCATAACGAAGTGCCAAGTCGAGCCCTGCAGCGTCATCTTGAAAAGTCGCAAACCCCTGGCGTTTAAAATATTCGCTCGGCAACAACTCAAGCTTGGGCCTCACTGCCCAGTGATGTTTCACGTAGGCCTCATCCATAGCTTGCAACGCCCAAGGAACCCAACCAATGCCGGCTTCGACGCTACCGAAACGTAGCTTCGGGAATTGTTCTGCAACCCCTGAGGCACAAAGGTTTGCTATGGGTTCAATATTTTGGGCAAGCGCATGCACTGCATAATTGATTACAGCTCCCCCTCGGCTACGCGCCGTTCGGGGGTCTCGTCCTGTGGAAATATGGAAAGTGATTGGCAAGTCGACTTCTGAAATCGCCGCCCATAGGGGATCAAACTCGCGAAGGTTGTAATTAAGGTCTTCGTGATTAGGTGGTCCAAAAACGGGTTTCGCCGGAAGTTGGAGGCCCTTAAAACCCAAGTCAGCACAACGTTGGATTTCCGCTATCGCGTCATCGAGGGCAGCAGGCGCAATGCACGCCATGGGGATCAACTGATCATTGTGGGGACCAAACATCTCCCAGGCCCAGTCGTTGAATACACGACACATGGCGTGGCTGAAGTCAGCGTCAGCGGTAGCCCACATCGTTAGACCCTTATTAGGGAAGATAATTTCAGCGTCAGTCCCATCCGCTTCAAGGTCTGCAAGGCGTCCTTCTATGGTGTAACCAGCCCTGTTGCGAAGGAGGTCTTGCCCTTCAAATTCAATGGTGTTGAGTTTTAGAGGATTTCGAAAACCTTCGGTCTTTTGAAACTTTTCACCTTTAGCCCCGACGATGACTCCCGGCAAACGTTTTTTGTATTTCTCATCAATTCGAGTGGACCAAAGATCCTTGGGTTCCTGAGCATGCCCATCGGTGGACACCATGAAGTATTTGTTCGCAGCACTAGGGCGCGGCGATCGTTCCCAACCCGACGACCCTGGACTGGAAAGGCGCCACTCATTGTTCGAATCTGGTGCAGGAATAACAGTCGTCATAGTTTTATTCTCCGTCTACAGCATCGCGCATCTAGCAAGCGGATGTTTAGCCCAACATCATTTACTTAGCCGCTTGGGCGTTCAGGTACATGGAATAAAGGCTGGTTGTCCCACAAATATAGAGCCGATTTCTCTTCAGCCCTCCAAATTCAACATTCGCAACTACTTCGGGAATTCGTATTTTCCCTATCAAATCCCCTTCGGCTGAGTAGCAGTGCACGCCATCCCCTGCCGAACTCCATATATTCCCATTCGAATCAACACGGAACCCATCAAAAACCCCAGCAGTACAGGTTGCAAAAGTTGTGTAGGAGCCGGTGAGGCGCGTGCCGTCGTCAGAGATCGTATAGGCCCTGATATCTGGAGGGCAGTCCATCCCTACGTGGGAGATACCTGTATCCGCGACATAGAGAGTTTGTTCATCTGGGGAAAACGCAAGTCCGTTCGGACGAACCATGTCTTGGATTACTGCTTCCAAATCACCTCTAGGGCTGTAGCGGTAAACATATGACGCCCCGATTTCTGATTCGGCTCTGTCTCCTTCGTAATCGCTATCAATCCCATAGGTAGGGTCAGTAAACCAAATACTTCCGTCTGATTTAACTACGACATCGTTAGGTGAATTGAGCTTCTTCTCTCCGTACCTATCGACGAGCACTTCTCTTAGACCATCATGACCGATTCGGCTTACAGCTCGACCTCGATGTTCTGCTGTGATTATTCGTCCCTCATGATCAAGGCAATGGCCGTTGGCATTAAAAGCTGGTGCTTCGAACACCTCGACGTTTCCAGTTCTTTCGTCATATCGCAATGTCCGATCGTTGGGGATGTCGGAGAACACGAGGTGTTGCGCGCTCGGGACATAAACAGGCCCTTCCGCCCACCTTGCACCAGACCAAAGTTGTTCTAGATGGACGTTATGGATCACCAGTCGATAAAACTTGGGGTCTAAGACCTCAATAGCTTCGTCGAGAGCCATGGTCCCCTCCCGTCCATTAGTTCTATTTATTCAATTGACCAGAATTCAGTCGACCGGGCTTACTTCGATTGTTATTTGAATACGCACGTCTGAGTGCAGTCGCGTCTCGACTTGGTGAGTACCGACGCTACGAATTGGTTCTTCCAGTGACATGTCTCTGCGGTCTATTTCAATCCCAGTCTGTACTCGCACCGCTTCGGCTATTTCGCTGGTAGTGACAGAACCGTAAAGCTGGTCGCCTTGGCCCACACGAGCTTGAATCGCAATGGTTTGAGCCTGAAGTAGTTGACTTATTTCTTCGGCGCCTTCTCGTGCTTTCACGCCGCGGAGCTCCTCGGAGCGTTGCATAGCTGCTGCCTGGTTCGTTGCGCCTTGGGTAGCTCTCATAGCAAGACCCTTGGGCATAAGGAAGTTCTGCGCGTAACCGTTGGCGACATCGACTACATCGCCAGTGTTGCCGACTCCTTCAACGTTTGATCGGAGGATTACTTTCATTCGTTAACTACCTCCTCCATTGTCTCTTCAGCAACGCCGTTACTTGCGTCCTCTGTTAGTTCCACAATGTCATCGCCTGGGATTTCTGGCATGGCCTCATCAACCGCTGATTCGTCAGACGTGTTCTCTGAGCGTGAATCATCTCGATCGGAACGACCTCTGCGACGATCCCCTTTTCGTTGGGTCACCACTCGTTGGTGATAAGGGATCAACGCCAATTCACGGGCGAGTTTTATCGCCTTGGCTACTTGACGTTGTTGGTAACGATTGTTACCTGAGACTCGTTGTCCCCGAATCTTCGCTCGGTCTGATATGAACGCCCGTAACAGGTTGACATCTTTGTAATCAACATATTCGATTTTGTCTTTGACGATGGGGCTGACCTTCTTTTTGCGAGGTTTCCTCAGGTCTTTTGCGCTCATACGCGGTGGCTTTTTCTTACCCGCCATTAGAAGGGCTCCTCATCAGGAATTTCGTAACCTGCTCCAAAATCAGAGCCGGTGTTCGGTGGATTGGATTGTGAGGGCTGCGAAGGTCCGCCGCCGCCACGTTCGTTTTTGCTCACTTGGGCAGTTGCCCATTTGATGCTCGGGCTCACCTCGTCTGCAACAATTTGTATTGCTGATCGCTTCTCGCCGTTCTGACCTTCCCAAGTTCGATAATCAAGTCGGCCGTACACGACAACTCTCATCCCTCGAGTCACAGATTCGGCAACGTTTTCAGCTAGATCTCTCCAGCATGAGATGTCAAAGAAGTGAGCTTTGTCTTCGCCTTGTTGTGAACGTTGATTCCATGCAAGCCCGAAGCCGCAAACAGCCGCTCCACCTTGAGTAAATCGAAGTTCAGGGTCACGTGTCACATTCCCGACAAGCACAACATTGTTGTCAAAAGCCATTTCAATCCCCCTGGTCAGTCCGAATCGCTTGTTGATGCAGGCGCCGCTAGTAAGCCACGCCGAGCGGCTTCATCGTCTGGTAGGCGAATTAGCTTATGTCGAACCACGCTGTCCGCAATACGTAGCGCACGTTCAACCGGGTCCATCGCCCCACCCTCAGCCGTCAACTCGATTACTGAATAGTAGCCCTCGGTTTTGTGGTCAATCTCGTATGCAAACCGGCGTCGCCCCCAAAAGTCGACTTCGGCAATCGTGCCCACTTCATCGATACGACTGCGTAGGTCTTTCAGTTCGTCCTGAACTTGTACATCGTCAAGGTCTCCGTCGTGGATAACCATGAGTTCGTATGCGCGCACGTCATTTCCTCCTTCGGACCCGGGACACCGGGGCCCCATGTGGGGCAGGGGTTATAAGTTTTCTAGAACAGAACTCAGTGCTCATTTCGCACACTGTTCGGGCGTACACCGTATTGGTTAGAACACCGAAACCCACCTAAGGATCCTGAAAGAAGTTCACCCCCAGGTGTTCGCACTTTCTATCCATCGCTGTGTAGTTCACTAAAAATATTTCCCGCTATCCGGACAGCCTCCCGCCCATTTCGTGAATGGGGAGCTCCGATTTCTTCATTCACCATTGATTCTCCCGGTAGATAGCTCATCTGTAGTGCAACTGTGAAACGTGCACTGGTTCCCCCGTACCAAGCCACGCTGCGTTCAGCGTCAGCGCCTTGCTTTCCTCTAACTCTGACCTGTCCTTTTGCGATACCGATGTTCTCGTCGATGGTTAGAAGGTCATCGAGACCTTCGCTTAATTCAAAAGTTAATTGAGAATCAAATGTCTCCAAAACTTGATGGCTTAACCGATCAATGATTTGTCCGGACCCATCCGATATCTCTAGTAATGCCTCGGTTTTGTATTTGAAACCATTTCGTGCAATCAACGAATGCAGTTCTGCAAGTTGGAGAACCGATACGTCGCCCGCCAGATTAGAAGTCTTTAAGTCCATTACTTCCGGCACCCACGCAACCAGCTGAAGGGGTCCCACCTGGATATCTTCAACCGAAAGACCGTCAGTTCCATAGGCGGCTCGTAGCTGATTGCGGTCGTCTAGGACGATGACAGCTACTCGCTGTACCTGTGGAGTCAACTTTGCGTCATCAGCGATACGAGCGATTCTTTTTTGGAGATCAAGATCGACTGTCGAGATGACGACAACATCGCCTGTAACTAGGGGTTGTTGCCCATACTGATCAACAAGCCTTTGGTAAATTTCCTCCAGTACTGGCATCAAACCAGCATCAGCAACGAACGGCTTTATGGGATTTTCAGTTCGTTCCGGGATCACAACGCCCTCAAGCAATATTTGGCGTTGACTTATTAACTCACTATTGGTGATCAAGCCAGCTTCATATAGTTGCGTCAGAATTGTATTACTCGACCTTTCAGAAGATAAGGGCAAACCAGTCGTCACGATTCGAGAGGCGAGATGGGCAGCTTGACCAATCCCGAGATCCTTCGCACTAAGCCCATACCAACTCATCGCTGCTGCTTCAACTCCAAATGCCCCTCTACCCAGAGGGACGCGCGACAGATACTGCTCAAGCAGGGCCTCACGCGGGTAGGAACGTTCAAGACCGATGACTTTCGACGCTTCTCGAAATGCTTCCCTTCGAGAGCTTGGTGTCCCATCTTCCAATCTGAGATAAAGCTGAGTGACAGATGCCGGACGGTCTAGTAAGTCACCATCCACAATTGGCGCTACGAGTGGCCAGATTTCGGCTTTGTCTATATCGAGATAATCGGGGTCCAAAGCCACTAGCACCGCGTCAATAAGAATTGGTGCAATGTCTTCTAACGTCACTGGAACCATGTTGATCTCTGAATGAAAGCGTCCCAATTCGAAACCGTGACGGTCATAAACCAAAGTGTCAGTATCAGACCTCGGATTTGAAATCACTGTCGACTCACCGATTGTGCGAACCAACACACCACAGCCCAAAACCAGGACCACTGCTGTGAGATACAAGGCCGCCGGCCAAGCTGGCTTGGAGCTTTCCCCCTGCTTTCCTAATGATGGATCCGACATCTGTTCGACAGTGCTCCGATGCTACTTCCCTGGGATAAGCCTTAATTAGGGAGAGTACCGATGAGGGCTACTTCTACTCGGCCGGAGTTACCCAAAAGGTTAGGCGAGGGGGTATCGACGGCGAAGATGGTTCCACCCGCAACTCGCGCAGACTTCAACCTCATACGAGATAAATTTTCCTTGTCGTTGACTAATCTTTTGTAGTTCTTCATCGGAGATCACGCATTTACCGCCCGCTCCTAGTCGCGGACCAAAAACGTAGGCAACTAGTCGCAACTCGTCCGTCAGGCATAAAGGACAATCCTCCCCGCTTCGGGGAGCGGCGTTCCGAGCAACACGAAGTAATTCCGGATGGATTTCACAAGCTTCCGCCCGATCGACCACCCCTTGTTCAATATCGCTGAGCAAACGTCGGCGCTGAAGCCGGTAGTCAACTTCTCCTAGCCCTTGTGTTGCATCTGGCGTCGTTAGGTGCGGAACGAATTGCACAAGAGCAGCGTAGTCATCACTCTCCGCTGATTTTCCAATCTAAAACCAAGGCTGTTGCTTTTTCTTTCGTGAGAGGTCCCGAATCGAGCCGGTACTCCATCAAACGATCCAAGGTTGCTCCAACTGCAGGGCCTTGCTTTTCAATCAATTCAGCAACTTCGAACCCATCGAGAGGAACAGTAAAATTTTCAGTACCTTCGTTTGCTTCAATCTGAGCCATAGCTGCGCAAACTTCAGTAGGCGGTGCTTGCCCATACGCTTCAGCTAAAGCAATTGCCTCGGCAGTGGTTGGGCGGGTGGCATGCAGTAGTCGCCGAATCGTTGATGGGTTGGCATCAACAGCATCGGTTAACAGGCGCGTCGCGTTCATAATTCCTGCGACCTGCGACGAAAGTGACTTGGATACTCTTAGGTGATTCAAAAGGTCTTGAGCTAGATGTGCTTCTCCTGCCACAGGCCAGAGCAACGCCGCCCAACGCAACGAAAGATCACGCTGAATCAAATTAAGCACATTCGGTTCAATCGTTTGGAAATCGGCCGCTCCGGGGAGAAGTTGTTTGATCAACCCAGTGCGTTGTAATAAGGCGACACCTTCACTCGGCTTTTCCACCATCAAAAATTTCGACATTTCATCGTTGATGCGTTCCTTTGAAACAATGTCCAAGCGTTCCGCCATGCTGGTGATCGCATCTTCAATTGCTTGATCAGGACTCAATGAGTATCCAGCTGTAAAACGTGCCGCTCGCAACATTCGCAGTGGATCTTCTGAAAAAGCTATTTCCGCACTCAGCGGCGTACGTAAAACGCGTTGTTCTAAATGTGCTCTTCCGTTGAAGGGATCTACTAACCGCCACGATGGGAGATCAATTGCCATGCAATTAATCGTGAAATCTCGTCTAGCAAGATCATCTTCAATCGCCCCGGAGAATTTAACTTGTGGCTTACGCGACGTCTGTTCATACTGCTCTGACCGGTGCGTCGTAACTTCCACCACTACGTCGCCACGGCGTGCTCCGATAGTCCCAAAGCGTGCACCTTGATCCCAAACTGCGTCTCCCCAATCATTCAAAATCGAGGTCGTTTCGTCAGGGTGAGCGCTGGTAGTGATATCAATATCGCCGCTGCGTTTCCCCAAAAATAGGTCCCGAACAACGCCACCAACCACAAAAAATCCCCATCCAGAGGCCACAAAGTGTTCACTTAGGCCCCCGATACGTTGATCTAGGTCATCGCGATCGGGTTGAGCGATGCCATCCATGGGAAGAAACCGTAGCTTTGTCTAGAACCAAAGCTGAACGGATTTACTGTCAAATCAACAAATAACGCGCAGATATCTTCGACTAACTAGTTGGAGATCTGTTCTGGTCGTGGCAACCTAAGAGGTCCGGATTCCACACTGGACCGGGAATCAAAAGTTTGATGGAGTGGGCATGAAGTTTGACCTCGGTGATCGAGTGATTTACCCGCATCACGGTGCAGCCCTTATCACCGCTCGGGAGAAGAGGAAAGCGTTCGGAGAAGAACGCGAATATCTAGTCCTCGAAACAGCCCATGGCGATCTGACCTTGTCAGTCCCTGCGGACATGGCCGATTCAGTTGGTATGCGTCCTCCTATTGATGAAGATGACGTCGAAGACCTTTTCGAACTGTTAGCAAAAAAAGATATTCGCGAGCCTGCGAACTGGAGTCGCCGCTTCAAAAATCACCAAGAGAAGCTGAAATCTGGTGATATTTACCAAGTAGCGGAAGTTGTCAGAAATCTTGCCCTACGCGAATCTGCCAAGGGACTCTCCGCTGGCGAAAAATCCATGCTTGATAAATCACGCCAGATTTTGATCTCTGAACTTTCAATAAGCATGGATGTAACTGAAGATGAGGCGTTAGAACACGTCGAGACACGTCTAGCTGGATAAAGCCCATTCAGGGCCGCCCGCGACCACTCCTAGTTAATTCACCCCTATAACTTCGTTAGAGGGAGGGGTCAGTGCTGCCAGACCATCCGCTCCATCGGAGCTCAAATGGCCTACGTGTCCGAATAAGTCGCGCTGCTGAGTTAGCCGCGCATGTCACTCCCGTTCTCCCTGTTCAAAAGCTCTTAAAGACCCAAGTCTTGCACTCTCTAGAAACGCTCTACCAGGCCGGGATACAGAGAATTTTTACTTCAGCTTTGAGACCTCAAGAACAACGGTTCTTCATTGACCTTGGTTTCACTCTTCACGAAGAACTATTTCTCTTAGCTCATACCTTTGATACCCCGATCGATTCTCCATCGCGTCACACCAGAAAATTTCGCCGTTCTGACTGGGAAGACGTCCTACATCTTGACAACGCTGCGTTCCCGAAATTTTGGCAATTTGATAGGGCTGCGTTTACGGAAGCGATCTCTGCGACGGCACGAACCAGAGTCCGCGTTGACGCACCAGACACAGCATGGGGATTTGCTATAACAGGTCGTTCGGGTCGTCTCGGATTTCTTCAACGTCTAGCCGTGGATCCTCATCACCAAAGAATGGGCATCGGCCGTTCTCTAGTCGCCGATGCTCTTCAATGGTCGCGGAAACGGTTCGTTAAGGAGTTACTAGTTAATACACAGATAAAAAATTTGAGTGCCCTCTCGCTATATGAATCCATGGGATTTACCAAGAAACATGATGGACTTGCGGTACTGCAGTGGAGCGTCAAACCATGAATATTCCTAGGTTAGTAATGGCCTTGCTGATTGGTTTGGGAACATTGCTTGCCGCGTCTAGTGCCACTGGTGCATCTGAAATCGGTGCTGGAGGAATGCAAATAGTTCGCCAATCATCGACTACTCAAGTCGGTCAATCATTTGAACTAGACCTGCAGCTTCCGGGTGTAGTCACAACTGGGGATCAGATCACCGTCACAATCCACGAACCAGTGAAGAATGAAGCTCAGTTCCTTGAATCAACTGTTGGGGAGAATCTGGGGGGAGTCCTTACTTCACTTGGGTTTGATCTAACAAAGCTTGAACCTGATGCCTGGGGTCTGACAACAATCAAGCTTCCTATTACAGATTCCGGGGCTAACGGGATCCGGATCGCCCGACCTGGGGTCTACCCCATCAGTATTGAGATGAGAACTTCAAACCAAGAACTCATCGGCAAGGTTGCTACTCACTTAATCCGGACGGGTGATGTTCCTTCACGAAAACTGCGTTTGGCGGTCGTTGCTGATCTCCATACTTCGATTGGGCATTCAAATTCACGACCGGTGTCGATTGGTGAATGGCTAGATGTCTTCGGTTCTCATCTTTCGATTCCCGTAAGTGTCACTCTTCACCCAATTTCAGTCAGCGATGATATATCCGCTAGCGCCAAAGCCAGTTCACCGAACCTCGAAGTCGTCCGAAATTCTTTTGCCCCGATTAACGAAGCTTCATTAGTCGCTGCTGGTCTAACAACCGAAGTTTCATCACTTTTACAAATGGGTGCAGAACACCTAGCCCAATTTGGGGATCTGGCCCCTACAACTTTTTGGGTTGGCCACGGCAGCGCCGACGAAACACAACTCGATGTGCGGTGGGATCGAGGGGTCCGGGATGTAGTGGTGAACGCAGCTTCCTTATCGCCCATCCCTGCTAAAAACCCTCGAGGCCCTGTTGAACTTTTAACAAGTTCGTCAACCCTTAGAGGCTTAGTCATAGATGACCTCGCTCCGGCACAACCCCATGACACACCCTCAAGCGCAGCACATCGCCTCTTGTCCCATATCGCGACGATCGCGTTGACCGACCAATCCAATCCACTAATGACAGTTGCCCTTGGAAGTAGTGAAAGAGGCCCAGAATTCGCTGATGTCTTTCTCGCTGGCATTCAAAATTTGAATTGGCTTGCCCCGATACCAGCAAGCGCGGCGATTAATACCTCATTCCTTGTGCAAGATAGTCAACCTCAACAATTCCGGCTTCGAACCCGCCTCAGTTCCACAACCCAAGACTTCACTGATTACCGCGAAGCCCTCCGCCATTTAGACGCACTGCGCTCAATGGTTCGTGATGAAGACGCAGAAAATTACGACCGGTTATCTGGCGAATTGTTGCTCAGTTTGTCCAGCGACGTTTCCCAGTTAGAACGAAGAGATCTCTGGGGATCCATTATTGACCTAGTTCGGTTAGAGACAAGCCTTGTTGACATACCACCAGACGAGTCCATTCAGTTAACTTCACAAAAAGCTTCTGTCCCTTTCAGTTTTCAAAACAGAGCGGCTGTTCCTCTCCGCGTCGAATTACGAATTATCAGCGAACGATTAACTGTCGAAGATTTTGATGACGGCGAAAGCACGACGTTAGTGCTCGACCCCGGCGTCACTACCCACCGTTTCCGCTTACGCGCTCTGGGCTCTGGATCTTTCCCAATCTCAATTGAGCTTCACTCCCCCAATGGTGGCCTAATGATTGGTAGAGCCCAAGCAGCTCTTCGTGCCACCACACCAACAGGGGTCGGACTCGGACTCACGATAGGTGCTGCCGTCTTCTTAGCTTGCTGGTGGTTGATCGACACCCGCAGAAGAAAAACGCGACGATCATGAAGTGGTCTGGTGCAGGCGCGGCTGCAAGTGGTATTGGGCTTTCTCGATTGTTTGGTGTTGTTCGTTCAGTTCTTATCACCAATATTCTGGGCATCGGCTTAGTCGGCGATGCCTTCGCGGCTGCCCAGCGCATTCCCAATATTCTCCAAAACCTGTTTGGGGAAGGTGCCCTATCTGCGGCCTTTGTACCTGAATACAGCCGACTAGCTGATACGGACCCGGATAAGGCAGGCAAATTGGCCGGTGGGGTCGCATCATTTTTGATTTGTCTCGTGGCCTTTTTGACTGCGGTTGGCTTCCTAGCAGCTGAGCCAATAACGAGGGCAGTGGCATGGGGCTTTACGGGAGACCGTTTCGAGTTAACAGTCCGCTTGGTTCGGATTATTTTACTCGGTGCAGGAGTCTTGGTTATGAGCGCCTGGTGCCTAGCTCTGCTGAACAGCCATAGACGTTTTTTCCTTGGTTACGCAGCTCCCGTTGTTTGGAATCTGACTCAAATTTCAGTCCTAATAACACTTGCCGTGTCAGAAATCCAAAATAACTCGTCCGCTGAAATGTTGGCGTGGGCGCTCGTAATCGGCTCAGTTCTACAAGTTCTTGTTCAAGTGCCCAGTGTGCTGCGCGAGAACCCACGAATTCGTTTGAACGTTTCTTGGAAGGACCGTTCAACTGCCCTTGTACTCAAAAGGTTCCTACCGGCAGTTCTCGGAAGAGGAGCTTTGCAATTCTCGTCGTTTATCGACCTCGCCCTAGCTTCTCTCCTGTCTCTTGGAGCTGCCTCATCATTAGCTGCAGCTCAAACGCTGTACCTGCTGCCAGTCGCTCTCATCGCGACGAGTATCGTCGCTGTAGAACTTCCAGAATTGAGTCGTTCAGAGGACATGGCTGTCATCAGCGAACGACTTTCGACACGACTACTTCAAATGTTGTGGCTTGCTGGCCCAATTTTGGCTTTGTATTTTGCTGCAGGACCCCAGATAGCTGATGCACTGTTTAATCTTGGAGGTTTTCGTATCCGGATCGCGCCAGATGACCTAACAGTGATTGGGTTAACTCTCGGTGCCTACGCGATAGGTCTTCCAGCTTTAATGTCATCGCGTCTACTCCAAAGCGTGTGCTTCAGTTCAGGCGATACAAGAACACCTGCTCGAATTGCTATAAGCAGGGTCCTTGTTTCCTTAATCGCTGGAACTGTTTTGATGTTCCAGTTCGAACAGGTGCTAGTTCTCGGTCAAACCATGATTGGTTTCGGGGATTGGAACTTTGTTTGGGGGCCGCTCTCTGAAACCACCCGAAATTCCTCGAATCTTCCGGCGCGGCTTGGTCCAGTCGGCTTAGCTCTCGGATCGGCTATCGGTGCCTGGGTTGAATTTTGGATGCTACGCAGACACATCGTTTCCGATTGGGGATTAAAACGACTAACCACTTCGTCTCTATGGAGGTACGTGGTACCTACGTTGTTTGCGCTCGGCGCGGCAGTAGCTCTTCGGCAACTTAAGATTGAACAACCACTCACCCAGGTGGCTCTTATTGGGGTCGGAACATTAGCCGTGCATTTAGCGACCTCAGCAATCTTGGGTACACCAAGTCTGTCCCAGCTAGTTTCTAATTTCCGAGCGGCTCAATCAAACTCAAACTCTCGACAGGATGAAAAATCATTATGACTTCGGTTCACATTGTCACTGATAGCTCATGCGATCTCCCCGACGATCTCATCGCTGAAATGAACATCAAAATCGTCCCTCTAAAAATTAGGTTTGGAGACACTGAATTCGTTGATCGGGTTGAACTCACTACTGATCAGTTTTGGGAAAAATGTCAAGCTTCTGACGAGCTTCCTTCAACTGCCGCTCCTGCCCCAGGGGCCTTTGTTGAAGAATTTCAACGCGCTGCACATGAGGGCGCTACTGGTGTCGTCGCAATAATTCTGAGTGGAGAACTTTCAGCCACTATTGAGGCGGCACAACAAGCAGCAGAATTAGTTAAAGATGAAATTGAAGTTCGGGTCATCGACAGCCGCACCGTAACGCTTGGTCTCGGTTCGATTGTGATTGGAGCTGCGGCGGTAGCTAAAACGGGAGCCAACATTGAGGAAGTATCGGCGACAGCAACAGACAGTATTGACCGTACGCAAGTACACGCTGCCTTGGATACCCTCGAAAACTTACGGAAGGGGGGCCGTATCGGTGCAGCGGGATCTCTTCTCGGATCGATGCTTTCGATTAAACCTTTGATTGAAGTACGCGACGGAGTAGTCGAACCGGCAGGTAAACAACGCACCAGAAGTAAAGCCCTCAAATATTTGGTCGGAGTGGTCGAACAGCATGCTGATCGAATTGAACAAATATTCGTAACTCACGCTGCTTGTGAAGACGTCGACTCTTTTTTGGACGAAATCAGTTCTGTTGTGAACGTCGAAGTATTAGTAGGCCAAGTTGGTCCAGTAGTTGGCGCTCACGCTGGGATCGGGACGATAGGCGTCGCGTTTCAAACATCGAACTGATCGGCTTTTGCGAACAAAATGGTCGATGGTCCAGAGAGATACCGAATTGACGAGCGGGTTCGGACCGGCCCAGTGGAATCTTGGTCCGGGTTGGACCAGACATTAGATCGACCGGTCACAATTAGAATTTTGGATCCTGCAACTGAAATCGGAAAGCGAGTCCAACTCCAAGCTAGATCTTTAACACGACTTGAACATCCGGCACTACTGCATGTTTTGGACACCATCGAGCTTGATGACCGATTTGGTCTCGTAACAGAATCCTTACCTGAAAAAGGTTTAGATGAATATCTAACCGACAAGGGAACTCTCCCAGCTGAAGAGACGTTGGTTATCGCTATACAGCTGGGTGAAGCTCTGACAGCCCTCCATGCTGCGGGATTCGCCATAGGTGACCTCCAAACGAGACATGTTGGCCGTCGGAAAGACGGCACGGTCGTAATCGTTGAAGGACCGCCTACTGGAGATGCAAACAAAATTCCAGCTCGACCCCAAGACGACATTGTTTCTCTAGGAGAACTAATCCATGAACTACTCGTGGGTTTTCGACCTCAACTTGATCATCAAGGGCACCACGAACTTCACCCGTCGATATCTGCCGCATTTCGGCAATTGATAAGGCGGTCAGTTGACACGGAGGGCCAATGGTCGGACGCTTCAGCTCTCGTACTCGCATTGCGGTCACTCAGCCATGACTTAGACCGACTTTCAACTAGTGCAACCTCGGAGCGGGTTGATTACTTACAAGCAGAACGTTCTTGGCTCGCCCCTGCCGCTTTTGTTGCTCTCCTGGCCGCTGTGGTCATCTTTGTCGGCCTTTTTATCACTCGAACTCAAATTGGGTCTTCCCTTGTCGACAACGTCAGAGACGTAGTCCGTTTGGATCCAGAGCAGCCGCTTATTATCGAAAACTTTGAAAATCCAAGCGTTGGAACTGCTCCCGTGACTACTCGTCCCGGAGCCATTCCTGAAGAACTCACAATTGTGCGCATCGTCGATTTCGATCCTGCCGGAAACGACCAAGAAGAACATCCTGAGAAGATCATCTTGATCAACAATGGGGACGCAAGCAATGGCTGGTACACGGAGCGGTACACGACAAGCGACTTTGGGAAACTCAAAAAGGGTGTAGGCCTTATCATCGGGCTTGGCCCACCTCAACAAGTTGATCGACTGCGTATCAGCTCTCCGAACATTGACTGGTCTTTTAAAATTTTTGCATCCGACAAAAATGCTTTCGGGGCTATCCAAAGCTGGGGGGAGCCGGTCGCTGAGCGTGACAAAATCAGCGGCACCATCACGGTCAACCTAGAAGGGTCGTCTGGTGCCACATTGTTGCTTTGGATCACCGATTTAGGGAAAGAATTAGCCATGGGAGGACACCGCGTGACTGTTACTGGGCTCACAGTTACGGGTCGCCCGATATACGGCTAGCGCTTTCTCGCTTCGAATAGCTGAATAGTCGCAGGTAAGATCACTTTGTGACTTCTCAACCGAAAGAAAAGTCAGCAGACAACAGCCTCGCATCTCAAGCAACAAATATCGTTGTAGATGCCGTTAAGTCGGTGCGAGGCAAGACCACTGGGCCTCTACTTTTGGTCGCTCGCTTTGTTGTCTACAGTGTCGCGATCTTGATCGCGGCCATTTCTGCAATCGTTCTCTTTGTTATAGCTGCAGTAAAAATCGTCAACCAGTTCCTCCCAGGCGATGTGTGGGCCGCGTATCTTCTACTGGGCGCTGTATTCGCTTTGGCCGGAATCTTTCTTTGGTCCAAACGCGTTCTTTAAACCAAAGTTTGAAATACCTCTACTGGAGAAAATGTGAACGATATTCGTGACGTCATAATTATCGGCAGCGGGCCCGCTGGCCTTACGGCGGCTATTTACACCGCTCGAGCCAATATGTCTCCACTTGTAATCGAGGGAGAGCCTTCTTCGACAAGCGACCAACCAGGTGGACAACTGATGTTGACAACTGACGTCGAAAACTTTCCTGGATTTCCTGAGGGCGTCATGGGTCCTGAGTTGATGTCCAATTTCCGCGCTCAAGCTTCAAGGTTCGGGGCGGAATTCGTTACCGCAAAAGTCAGCAACGTCGATTTCAGCGAACGCCCTTTCACTGTTCAGGTTGGAGAGACTTCCTACAAATCCCACACCGTCATAGTGTCCACCGGCGCGCAAAGTCTGATGTTGGGTCTTCCTAACGAAGATCGGCTTATCGGGCATGGTCTATCAACTTGTGCAACATGTGATGGTTTCTTTTTTAGAGACCAAGAAATAGCAGTGGTTGGCGGAGGAGACAGCGCCGTTGAAGAGGCCACGTTTTTAACAAGGTTTGCATCCAAGGTGTATTTAGTACATAGACGTGATGAACTCCGGGCGTCCAAAATTATGCGTGAGCGAGCACTTAACAACCCAAAAATTGAAATCTTGTGGAACAGTCAAGTGGTTGAAATCGAAGGCGATCAAAAACTTTCAGGGGTTGTCCTCAAGGACACACTTACTGAAAAGACGCGCTCCCTTTCAGTGGAGGGACTCTTTATTGCAATTGGTCATCGCCCTAACACCGATTTATTTACGGACCATCTAGAGCTGAAAGACAACGGGTACCTCGTAACAGAACCAAACAGCAGCCTCACCAAAGTTCCCGGCGTGTTCGCTTGTGGGGATGTGCAAGATGATTACTACCGTCAAGCTATAACCGCAGCCGGGTCGGGATGCATGGCAGCAATCGACGCTGAACGATGGTTAGAGGACCAGCACTCCTAGCACGCGGGATAGTCCCAAGGCGCTCCTATAGGTAAGCCGATATATCTGTTGCAATTGGCAGTAGAGTGCCTTCACCCAAGATGAGGAGTCAAACATGGCTGAGGGAATTACCGACCTTGATATGGATTCATTCGACGAAACAATTGGTTCTTCAGATACCCCAGTGCTGGTTGACTTCTGGGCAGAGTGGTGTGGCCCCTGCAAAATGATTGCTCCCATCCTCGAAGAGATCGCAGTTGAGCAAGAAAACATCAAGATCGCCAAAGTAAATGTTGACGACAGCCCCGATCTTGCAAGGCGTTACGAAATAATGAGTATCCCGGCCCTCATCGTCTTTGAAAATGGCGAGCCCGCTAAGAAACTTATCGGTGCAAAACCTAAGGGCGCATTGCTTGAGGAGATCGGCGAATTCCTGTAGGCCAGTCTCACGTTCGTCCCTTTGGCATCGGGGCTCAAGGGGATCATGTTCGTGATCTACAAACCAGGCTGATTTCTCTTGGTCATGAGGCTGGCGACCTCGACGGTCTTTTCGGTGATCTTACTGACATTGCTCTGAGGGAATTTCAAGCACATCGATCTATAGACGTTGATGGAATTTGCGGTCCTCACACTTGGAGCCAACTTGTTGAAGCCGGGCATCGCTTGGGTTCTCGGTTGTTATATCTCCAAGTTCCCCTTCTTCGAGGTGACGATGTCGCAGATCTACAACGGCTGCTAACTTCACTCGGTTTCCCAATGGGACAAATTGACGGTATTCATGGGCAACAGACAGCTGATTCTTTAGTTGATTTCCAGCTCAATGCAGGTCTTGTCCCTGATGGGGTTTGTGGATCCGTCACTATTGAGTTCTTGCACCGAGTTGGTACTCGGTTTGGCGAAGCATCGGATCTAACCCGCCTGCAAGAGAACCAAAGATTCTTGCATCCCAGCACCGAACTAAATGGCTACAAAATTTTGTTGGCCGAAACTGGAGGGCTCGACGCCGTCGTGGCTTCTCTGCGTAGAACATTGACTGAAGCGGGCGCAGAAGTACTAACCACCCATCACCCTGACTGGAGTAATCACGCACAACAGGCAAACGCTTTCAGCGCAGATTTTTGCATTGGAGTTGAGGTTCGTACAGAAGGTTCTTCAATTTGTCATTTCTTGGGTGACCATTTTGAAAGTCCGACAGGAAAGCAACTAGGGGCAGTCATCTCGAACGATTTGGGTCAGTTGTTCAATGACATCCCTTCACTGGGCATGAGGCTCCCGCTCCTCCGTGAAACTCGAATGCCTGCTTTACTACTGAGAATTGATGACGTAAATACATTGGTAAGAGATCACCAGGCCATGGCCACAATCGTTACTGATGCACTGCGTCAGTTCGTTGAAGTAGGGCTCAATTAAAGATTGAAGTACCTAGGCACCTATTGATCAACTCGGGGTTAGGGCATGGTTCCTGTTGGGTAGATAAGGTCATAAATTCGCTGTAAGTCATCCAGTGTGGCGAAATCTATAGTAATTTTACCACGTTTAGCGGTTAAATTGACGCTTACAGTGGTATTTAGGTAATCACTTAACCTATTTTGCGCTTCTAGAACAGACGCTTCAGGCACTGTATGTGGGGCCTTGGAGCGAGTAGATGGAGCTGGCTCAGCCGTAGCTGCATCCTTGGCAATTAATTCTGCTTGCCTGACTGAAAGTTTGTCGTTCAAAATTTTGTTCAGAAGCTTGGTCTGCTGTGCCGCAGAGCTACACGCCAGCAACGCTCGAGCGTGCCCTGCCGTAATCTTTCGTTCAGATATGGCAGCTTGAGCGTCAGCTGGCAATTCAAGCAGGCGAATCGAATTCGAAATAGTTGCGCGACCTTTTCCTAGGCGCTCCCCTAGTTCGGAATGGGTTACCCCGAAATCATCCAATAGTTGCTTGAAAGCAGCCGCTTCTTCTAAAGGATTCAAATCCTGGCGATGCAAATTTTCGACAAGCGCTTCAACCAAACTCGATTCTTCGTTTGAATTTCGGACAACCGCCGGGACTGTGGCCTTCCCAGCCAACCCTGAAGCACGCCATCTCCGCTCCCCCGCTATCAACTCGTACGGTTTGTCACCATCATGAGCCCTAACTACCACAGGCTGTAGAACCCCAAACCGTGCTATCGAGTCGGCAAGCACCTGCAACGCCTCATCCTCAAAGACCTGCCTAGGCTGCAGCCGATTAACAGCTATAGCTTCAAGTGGTATTTCGATGTATCCACCTGATTCCGGTCTCTGTTTAACTAGTTCCGCCTCGGACGAACCCTCGCCTCTAGCCTTGGTTCGTGGATCAGCCGGAGGGATCAACGCCCCTATCCCTCGACCTAATCCCCCTTGTGGGCGTGCCATCACAGGCTCCTTTCGGACAAAGCTTCCGATTCTGTTAGATGTCGAGCAAGAATTTCTTTGGTGACTTCACGGTAAGCAAAAGCTCCACTGCTACGTGGATCATAAAGTTCAACAGGTTGCCCATAACTCGGAGCTTCCGATAGGCGAACCGAGCGCGGAACAACCGTGTTCAAAACCAGATCCCCAAAGTGTTCTCGAACCTCGGCCGCCACTTGTTCGGCCAGCCGCGTTCGGGCATCAAACATCACTAAAACTATGGAAGATACGTTCAACTCGGCATTCAGACTTTCCTGAACCAATCCAACGTTATTCAAGAGCTGTCCCAGCCCTTCCAGCGCGTAATATTCGCATTGAAGGGGAACGATTACTTCCGTTGCTGCTGCCAAACTATTTACGGTAAGCATCCCAAGACTGGGTGGGCAGTCAATAAAAATGTAGTCGTAGTCACTAGCAACCAGGGAAATAGCTGACTGAAGTCGAAGTTCTCTACTGAACATCGGCACCAGTTCAACTTCAGCGCCCGCCAAATCAAGAGTTGCAGGCACAAGGTCTAGTCCATCTACAACGGTAGAAACCCGAACAGCACTAATTGGAAGCTGCTGAACCAACACGTTATAACTTGACCTATCTAGGTTTCTCGGGTCTACACCAAGCCCGGTCGTAGCGTTCCCCTGCGGATCGAGGTCAACTAAGAGAGTTCGGTACCCAGACATAGCAACGTTGGTAGCGACATTCACAACAGTGGTGGTCTTTCCAACACCGCCTTTCTGGTTAGCTACCGCAAGAATCCGGGCCATGTGTGCATCTCTTTCAGATAACAAGCTTCGCTATAACTAATAACTCAATCTCAGCCGCTTTGAATAGCTCGGTCAAGGACCCGGACCTTGTTTCACGTGAAACCAATTCTCCGCACAACAAGTTTGTTTCACGTGAAACCTCAAAAGAGAGGCTTTTTAGTTATCCGTTTCCACGTTCGTGGTACATCTGGACCTGGGGGAGTGACAACAGTCAATTTTGCGAATCGCGGCGGGCCCTCAATCATTTCTACATCGTCAAAACCTAATTTTTGCAACTCTGTCAATGACCAGCGCTTTGTCGAAGCTACAGGAGGTTCGCTCACAACTAACCACCCGTTGACACGCAAGAAACCTATTGCACATTCCGCACTGACCGAAGGGGGGCCAAAAGACCGACAAAAAACACCATCGAACGTGCCCCTATATGCGTCGTTATGTGCCAGCTCAGCAGCATCACCTTCAACTAGGTCAACAGTATCTATAACGCCTAGCTCTCCTAGGGCTTGTTCAAGAAACTCGACTCTCCCCGATGAGCGATCTAACAAGGTCAGCCTTATGTCTGGTCGTTCAACTGCAACGACAAGACCCGGTAGCCCACCACCTGAACCTAAATCGCACCAATGTGTCCCGTCTCCTGGCGCCGCGACAGCAAGATGAGATCGAGCGTGGTCGATATAACTCATAATTTCTCCCGGGCCAATATGCCCCAGGGTTTGTGCTCTTTCTAGGACCGCTGTTAGCTGCGGCAAGCTCACAAAATTCTCTCAGTCGCTAGAGACAACAAGAACTACTCGTCGTCTGGGTTCATCGCCGACTGAGATAGTCCCGACGCCGGCAATTTCGTTGACTGTGTCGTGAACGACTTTACGATCAGCGGCATTCATCGGCTCCAAGCCTTTTTCAATTCCTTCGCTAGCCACACCCTTTGCTAACTCCTGGACATAGGCGCTAAGGGCCTCTCGTCGTCGGCTTCTATATCCCCCAACATCAACACGAATGCGGGCCCTGTTCACTCCCGGAAACCGTCTTTGCAGCATGGTCTTAGAAACCTCATGGATCGCAACGAGGTGATTACCTTTCGGTCCAATCAACAAACCAAGTTCTTTATCATCCCCGGTCAAGTTGACTTCAAAACTGTCTTCGTCAGCTGACACGTTTTCAGCGTCTGCTTTAATACCGAATGATTGGGCAAGTCCTTGGAGGAATTCACCAACCAGTTGCTGTTGTTCTTCGACATTCATTTCAGTGGTCATCGCAGTCTCCTGCTTCTATTAAAGGGAAGTGTTCCCTAGTGGTCGATCTTTCTGGTACGCCGAACCTTTGATGCGTCAGCACCTGGCGGCGTCTTTTGGTCATTTATCGAACGTATGTTCGTTTTATCTTTCTCGGTGCCAATGGTCCTTTTCCTGGTCTTTGGCGCCTCTGTGGTTTGTCCGTTGTTGCTAGCGCCTTGGCCCGTCGAGCCTTTATGCGCTTTGTTCTGGCCCCCAGCTTTCACCTTGTTTTCACTACTGCCGGATTTTTGTGGTCGTTTGTTATTGCCGGTCCGGGTAGGTCCTGTCTTCGCACGGTTGTTCGATTTTCGTGCCTTTCTCCCCTTATCTGACTTAGTCGGCCGTCGCCACTCACGTTTAGCTGGAGGTTCAATCGGGCGCACGCGAACACGCACTCGTGCTTGGTTTCGTCTGAATCCAAAGACTGAATTTTTCGGCTCTTTGATGATTTCAAATTCAACATCATCTTGGGTCACAGATAACTCGTCTAAGGCAACATCGAGCGCTGCTTCTACGGTCGTTCCTGTCGTCACTATCCAATCCATGGTTATTTGCGCCGTTTCTTTGTGCGGCCATCACCGGAGGTTCGCTTAGATTGAATCGGGTTCGGTTCCTCTTCGTTCTTCGACTTTGGAGATTCATTCTTTGCCGATGACGAGCGCCCTCCTGATTTTCGCTGCTTGCTTCGCGCTTCGCGAGCTTGGCGACGTTCGTCCTCAGCGGCGACCGCTTTTTGTGAACGTTGGTTGGTTACTTCTTTAATTGGAGGCTCTTCTTCAATTAGCTCAGCTTCGATAGGAGTGGAGTCAGTTGTCACCGGCTTCATCGTCTTATGAATAAAGGACTGTTGAGCTATTCGATACAGACTTGAAGCAATGAAATAGACGCCGAGAGCTGCCTGAACTAGAAACGCGAAGATAGGCAACATGTACGGCATGATCTTCATCAACATTTCCATCTGCGGATTTTGCGCAGCGGCGTCTCCACGGTGGGCTTTCATCTGTGCTTGTTGGAGGAAAGACAAGACGAAGGTAATTGCGACCAAGCCGAGATAGGGCAGCCCATCGACAAAATTGGCTTGTATTACGTCTTTTGCTGCTTCAGATAAATCAATCCCGAAGGAAACCATCTCGCCGTTATCAGCAACCAAATCTTCGTAGAGGGCTGACTCTTTCTTTAGGTATGAAGGATTGGGAAGTCCGTCTCCACCAATCTTGGTCATGCCATTAATAACTCGGTAAAGGACGATAAAGACAGGGAGTTGGACCAGGGTGGGGAGGCAACCAGCTAGTGGGTTCGCACCATGTTGTTGATATAGGGCCATGGTTGCTTCATTGATCTTCTGTCGGTCCCCTTTGTGTTCCGCTTGTATCCGTTTCAACTCCGGCTGGAGTTGCTGGATGCGCATCATTGAACGGGTCCCTTTAAGGGTCAGCGGCGTCAAAACCAGCATGATTAAGAACGTCAACAGGACTATCGAAATCGCGTAACTGCCAGAAAAGTCGTAGAACCAAGCAAGAACACGAGCAATTAAATCAAACATCAGGCCTCTACTCTTTGGGTTGACATAGGTACCGGGTCATACCCCCACCCTCCCCACGGATGGCACCGACAGATCCGTCGTAGGGCATACAAGGCACCTCTCGCCGCTCCATGCTCTTCTATCGCTTCTATCGCATAACGGGAGCATGTGGGGTCAAATCTGCAAACAGGTGGTCGTCGTGAAGTAAGTGCCTGGTATAAGCGGATGAGTTTGGTGAGAACTTTTCTGGGGACCTTCATTTCTGGTCTTCTAACCGAGAGATGAGGCCATTCATGTCCTCACGTAGTTGCGAAAAGGTTGGAGGGGCGGTTGAGCGTCGCACTCCGATTAAGTAACGCCCTTTAGGGAGTCGACCGTCCGCTTCGCGAAGAATTGCTTGGCTTTGCCTTCTTATGCGATTTCGTTGAACCGCATTGCCGTAGCTACGCCCTATTGCATAGGCGACGCGCGGGTTTTTGAGAGTTGAATCAGGAGAGAACATCATCCAAAAATGTTGCCCGGAAAGCCGATTTGATCGTTTCAGCGCGACAAAATCAGCTCTCTGGCTACAACTTTCGATCAAGCGCTCAGCCGTTGCCGGCCCTTAGCGCGCCGTGCTTTGATGATCGAACGTCCTGCTTTACTTGACATTCGGTGACGAAACCCATGTCGCCGCGCTCGTCGACGGTTATTGGGTTGAAAGGTGCGTTTCATAATCTCGGCCTCCGATTTGGGGCTGGATAAGTCCGTTGCTAGAACTGAAAGGGGAGGGAGCTAGACCGCGATCGTTATTTGCATCGCCGTTCTGTCTAGAGTCCACGATTGCCTTCCAAGACAACAATTTGGACAGTTGAATAAGAATTTTCCTAAATCTTGTCTGATGAGTCATCCGACTACATCTGAACGGAATCAGCCTAGAGGGAAATGCAATGAAACAGAAAGATGGTGGCCGAAAGTCCTGAGTTTTAGCCTGTTTTGTCGATTCTCGCGCGGAACGTGCTAAATATGGCGTAATCGTTACAAAGTTACCACTTAAAGTAGTTGTTTTTCTCTTCTTCGCCACGGAGTGCTAGGTTCCACAACTCACGAATGAGTGGAACTTAGGGTTTTACACAGCAGCCACAGGTTTTCCACACGGTGTGACTAATGAGGCCTTGTGACTGATGAAACGTTAAGTAATCAGGAAAAAATGGACGAAACTGACAGTGTTGGCTTAAATGCTGACGCAGTTTGGACTACTTGTCGGGGATTGCTCCGTAGTCAGGTCTCAGAGGCTGTCTGGCTGACGTCATTTCGTGATCTCCACATGGTGGCAATGTCAACCGACCGCGTCGTCTTAGTAGCGCCAAGCAGTGTTATTCGAGACCGTGTGTTGAATCGTTACTTACCCATGGTTGAGGCAGCACTAGCAGACGCCGGATGTAGAACCAGCGCTCTCGAAATCGAGGTACAACCAGAACTCGAAAACTCAGCCTTGATTGAGGATGAACCGCGAGTCGAACAACAACCCCCCGCGGCACCGGATCTGCAAGACCGACTGGGCAGCCCGGCAAGTACTCCCACTACCCCAAATATCTCAAGTCGCGAGTCCTATACGGACACAATCCATCCGCTGTACACATTTGAATCCTTCGTTACCGGCACTAGTAACCGCTTTGCTCACGCTGCAGCGCTGGCAGTAGCTGAAACTCCAGGCAGGAGTTATAACCCTCTTTTCATTTACGGTGCAGCTGGGTTAGGTAAGACCCACCTTCTCCAAGCAATAGTTCATTACATCCGGAGCACGTACCCCAACTACACAGCTAGGTACGTATCGACGGAGACCTTTATGAATGAGTTCGTCGAAGCGATACGTACTTCTACAACCAGTACCTTCAAACGTCGTTACCGTGACATCGACGTTTTGTTAATTGACGACATTCAGTTCATGGAAGGAAAAGAAGGACTACAGGAAGAATTTTTCCACACATTCAATTCACTTCATGGAGCTGGCCGACAAGTCATCCTCTCCTCAGATAGGCCACCAAGGAACATTGCAACGTTGGAAGATCGCCTACGTAGCAGATTTGAATGGGGCCTCATTACTGATATCCAGCCACCTGACGTCGAAACCCGTCTCGCGATTCTCAGGAAGAAAACTGAAGTGGCGAGAAATGAAGTTCCAGACGAAGCACTGGAATTTATTGCGGAACTTATAACAAACAACATTCGTGAATTGGAAGGAGCTCTGATTCGCGTCAGTGCTTACGCATCATTAACTGATGAACCTATTTCGGTTGATCTTGCTGAAAGAGTTCTCGGAGACATCGTTCACAACAACGAGGCCAGACCAATTACTCCGGGTGTGATCCTTAACGCCACGTCTGAAATGTTTGGCTACGACGTAGATGAACTAAAAGGAAAGCGGCGCCACCGCAGCCTTGTCCAGGCCCGCCAAATAAGTATGTATGTAGTTCGTGAATTGACTGATTTGAGTTACCCAGCAATTGCACGAGAGTTTGGTGGCCGAGATCACACAACAGTCATGCATGCGGTCGAAAAAGTCGGAAACCAAATGGCAGAAAGACGTCAAGTTTATGATCAAGTCAGCGCTCTGATCTCTGACATCAAATCCAATTAACACGTGGATAAGGTTCTGGATCACACTGTGGAGATGAAGTGGACAAAGTTTGGTTATCCACACAATTTAGGAACCTTTCGAAATACGTTAGGTCTCCTGTGGGTAGCAGTGGACAGTAGTGTCGATAAAGAAATAGCTACTGACTAGGGGTTTTGTGTACTTGTCCACAATCCACAGGACCTATTACCACTATTGAATTTTAGAAAACAAATAGAACAAATAGAAAGAAGAAGGGCGACGTGAAATTTCGATGTGAACGCGACGCACTAGTCGAACAACTAAGTACAGCGAGTCGAGCTGTAAGTAGCCGGGGGGGTGCCCTGCCTGTTCTTACCGGTATCCACCTAAGGGCCGATAAAGAAACCTTGACGATGACTGGAAGTGATTTAGAAATCACTGTTCGAGCATCGGTACCTGTTGCTGTGACAGAACCAGGTGAAGCTGTTTTACCGTCGCGTATAGCTGTAGACATCATCCGGTCTCTCGACTCAGGAGCTATAGAAGTTGAAGTAACAGGGGAAGAAGCGAAGATTTCAGGCGGACGTTCGCAATTTTCTGTTCGTACTCTCCCAGTTGATGATTTCCCTGCTCTTGCCGATCCAACTGGGGACGAAGTTACTGTTTCAACGTCAGATTTAGCCGCTGGGTTAAAACAAGTCGTACGGGCGGCAAGTGGCGATGATGCCAGACCTATTCTCACAGGCGTCCTGATGTCAGCTGAAGATGGTGGCCTTCGTTTAGTGGCCACTGACTCGTACCGTCTCGCTGTTCGTGATCTCCCTGAAGCGACTGTGTTGAGTGAGGGTCAAAAGGTTTTAGTTCCCTCTAGAGCTCTTGATGAGTTGGGACGAGTGTTGGGTGAATCCGAAGAGGTCACGGTTCGACTGGGGGAACGCGAGGTTAGTTTTGATGTTGTCGTCGACGATGGGGAAGTTCAAGTAGCAACTCGTCTAATTGAAGGCGAGTTTCCTAATTACAGACAATTAATTCCAAGTAGCTATCCGAATCAATTAACAATTGGCCGGGAGCCTCTGTTGGAAGCTGTACGACGCGTGAAACTTATGGCTCGAGACACAACACCATTAAGAATCACTCAGAAGTCCGATTGCGTCGAGTTGATGGCTGTCACGCAAGATGTTGGCCAAGCTCATGAAGAAGTAGATGCCCAATACAACGGAGATGAATTAACTGTTGCTTTTAATCCTGACTATCTCATTCAAGGATTGGAAGCAGCGCCTGGTGATGAAGTAGTGCTTGAAACTCTTGACGCGCTGAAACCAGCAGTGCTGCGTTCAAGCGAAGGCGGCGACTTCTTGTACTTGTTAATGCCAGTTCGAGTCTCTTAAGTAATTTGACAAGATATTGATCATCAAGCGCCTGTGGCTTACGGACTTCCGGAACCACCTAGCTACTGATGTCGAACTTAATGAAAAAGTCACTCTTGTTGTTGGGTTGAACGGGCATGGAAAAACCAACCTAATCGAAGGCCTTCATTTGTTGAGTGGCGCCCGATCGTTCCGCGGAGCAAAGGTTGATGCCCTGGTCGCGGCCGGAAAGACATCCGCATATTTGCGAGCTGAAGTTCAACAAAAGGGCAGGACGTCTCTGGTTGAGGTGGAGTTAGCGTCGCAAGGGCGTTCAAAAGCTCAAGTAAATAAACAGAAAATGAAGCGATTTAGAGACCTGGGGGACACGATTCGAATTGTTGTCTTCAGCCCAGATGATTTAGAAATCATCAAAGGTCCTCCTTCGATTCGCCGGTCTCTGTTAGATGAGACGATTGCTATAGGAAATGCTGAGTTCAGGGCAGCGAGGACCGACTTTGACCAGATTCTTCGGCAGCGAAATAACTTACTAAAACAAGCGCGTGGTCGTTTTTCCGATGACCTGAAGTCGAATCTACTGATCTGGGATGAGCAACTAATAGAGGCCGCGAATACCGTCGGTGACCACCGATCGGATTTCATATCTTCCATTCAGCCTGTGGTTGTCGATTTTTATCAACGAGTAGCTGGCATGAATGACGAAGTATCACTGCAGTTGAATGCCGAATGGAGAGACGAGGGTTTGGAAGCTGCTCTGTCGAGAGCACAGAGCGACGAAATCAGAAGAGGCATGACGCTGGTCGGCCCTCATCGTGACGACTTGACTATCCTTTTAGGGTCACTTCATTCCCGATCTCACGCATCACAAGGAGAACAACGCAGTTTGGCATTGGCCTTGCGGTTAGCGTCATATGTGTACATCGAAGAAGTAACAGGAGATCAATCAGTAGTTCTGTTAGATGACGTGTTTTCTGAGCTAGATGAGAACCGCGCTCGAAGATTGGTCGCGTGTCTGCCTGATTCGCAAATAATTTTGACGTCGGCAACAGGAACTGTTCCGGAAGGAATTGAACCAGGTCAAACAGTGCAAATCGTCGAAGGTCAAATCCATGCAACTTAACGAAGAGGGGTCAAATCGTTGGCATGATCCACGATCGCTACGCGATGTCTTAAAGCGACTTGTCAGTGACTTTGGAGATGGTGGGGCTATGTATCTCATTCATCAACACTGGTTAGAAGCCGTTGGTCCGACTATTGCGGACCATTGTAAGCCTCGTCGGGTTGTCGGTGATTGTCTTCTTGTCGATGTCGATCACCCTGGGTGGGCAACTGAAATCCAGTATTTGGAACAAGATTTGGTTGCAAAGTTGAGACATATAGACCCGAAACTCAATTTTTCTAGTTTGAAGGTTCATGTTAAGGGTTCATAGTTCAACTATTTTCCGTCAGAAGCGTTGAGAAGCTGTTTAACGGTTTCAGCCCTACCTCTTTGGGCCCCCTCCTACTGGTAGTATTTGGATCACGAAAAGGGGTTAAGTGAGCGACGTCACATATCAGGCAGAAAATATTCAGGTCCTTGAAGGTTTAGAAGCAGTTCGCAAACGCCCGGGTATGTATATCGGATCAACGGGCCCGGCTGGGCTTCATCATTTGGTTTATGAAGTTGTTGATAACTCAGTTGACGAAGCGATGGCTGGTCACTGCACAACTATCGATGTAGTGATTTTGGCTGATGGTAGATGCCGCGTGAGTGATGACGGCCGAGGGATCCCGGTTGGTCAACATCCCAAATATCCAGATAAATCTGCAGCGGAAGTTGTTATGACCGTGTTGCATGCAGGTGGAAAATTTGGTGGTGGTGGCTACAAAGTCTCAGGCGGTCTGCATGGAGTAGGCGTATCAGTTGTGAATGCCCTATCGACATCAGTAGAACTGGAAATAGACCGCGATGGTCGGCGGTGGAGGCAAGATTTCCATAACGGAGGCGAACCAGTTGGACCAATAGAAGAAGTTGGAGATTCTCCTGATTCTCGAACAGGTACCAGCGTTACCTTTGCACCAGATTTGTCAATATTTGATTCGGTGGAATTCAGGGCGCAAACTCTTCTAGAACGGTTTCAAATGATGGCGTTTCTGAACGCTGGCTTGCGCATTACCTTTCACGATGAGAGGGACCCAGCTTCAGTAGAAACCGAATTTCAATATGACGGTGGGATTCGAGACTTTGTGCGTCATCTCAACGACGCGAAAGATCCACTTTTTGACGATGTTGGATATCTCACGGCTTCAGAAAAAGGCGATGAAGTTGAAATAGCATTCCAATGGAACACCGGATACCAACTTGACGGCATCCACTCGTTCGCGAATGGCATCAGCACCATAGAAGGTGGCATGCATGAAGAAGGATTCAAAACAGCTTTAACGTCAACTGTCAACCGTTATGCCCGAGCTAAGAATCTTCTCAAGGAAAAGGAAGACAACCTCCAAGGTGACGATATCCGGGAGGGGCTAACAGCGATCGTTAGTGTTCGCCTTCAAGAACCTCAATTTGAAGGTCAAACCAAAGCCAAGCTTGGGAATACCTCAATGCGAAGTTTGGTACAAAAAGCAACGAATGATGCGCTAACAGATTGGCTTGAAGAACACCCCAAAGAAGCGAAAAGAACCATTGGGAAAGCAGTTGACGCGCGACGCGCGCGGCTCGCAGCTCAAAAAGCCAAAAATACAATAAGGAAGTCAGCGCTCGCAGGGGCCGGTCTCCCCGGCAAACTCACAGACTGTTCATCGGGTGACGCCGCTGAAAGTGAGCTCTACATAGTGGAAGGCGACTCAGCTGGTGGATCAGCGAAGGATGCCAGGGATCCAAGAACCATGGCGATCCTTCCCATTCGAGGGAAAATATTGAATGTCGAACGTCTTGGTGGACGACTTGAAAGAATGTTCCAAAATACCGAGGTTCAGGCACTCATTTCAGCGATAGGAGCTGGGATTGGGGAAGGTAATTTCGATGTTGACAAAATCCGGTACCACAAGGTCATTTTGCTCTGTGACGCAGATGTAGACGGGAGCCACATTCGAACCCTGCTACTGACGTTCTTCTGGCGCCAAATGAAAGATTTGGTTTTAGGAGGACACATCTACATAGCGCAGCCGCCGCTCTACTCAACCAAAGTTGGTAACGACTCGGTGTACCTCAAAGACGACAGCGCAAAAGCAGAGTTTCTGTCTGATAGGCCCAACCACAAAAATGAATTCCAACGACTCAAAGGGCTCGGCGAAATGGATGCAGATGAACTATGGGAGACAACCATGAATCCCGAAACGAGAACTTTGCTCCGAGTAACTGTGGACGAAGCGTCGATAGCTGACAACATCTTCAGTGTTTTGATGGGCGAACACGTTGAGAGTCGAAAAGGGTTTATTCAAAACAACGCACATGATGTTCGATTCTTGGATATTTGACCACTATGACCGATCTGCCCCCATCCGATGACGGAACCCCAGAAGGTGAAAGCCACCTATCAATAGAGCCAATTGAAATTCAACAGGAGATGGAGCAATCGTTTCTTGATTACGCGATGTCAGTGATTACAGCGCGTGCCCTTCCAGATGCCCGCGATGGATTAAAGCCTGTTCATCGAAGAATTTTGTGGTCCATGTTTTCAACTGGAATGCGCCCTGACAGACCACATAAAAAATGTGCCACCGTCGTCGGAGACGTTATTGGCAACTATCACCCCCACGGAGATAACGCTATTTATGAAGCCATGGTCCGCATGGGGCAAACGTTTAGTTTGGCGAACACGCTGATTGACCCACATGGCAACTTTGGATCGCCGAGTGACCCTCCAGCCGCTTATCGATACACCGAATGCCGACTTACAAACCTCGCTATGCGAATGGTCGAAAGTATCGACGAAGACACTGTCGATCTAGCCGCAACCTTCGACGGGTCAGGTGAAGAACCTTTAGTAATGCCCGCCCGCTTCCCGAACTTGCTTGTTAATGGAAGCCAGGGAATAGCAGTCGGCATGGCAACGAACATCCCGACCCACAATTTGACTGAAATTATTGATGCAACGCTCCATTTAATTGACCACCCGGACGCAAGTGTTGCTGATCTTATGGAATTCGTGAAAGGCCCTGATTTCCCAACAGGCGGTCTCATCATGGGAAGGGCAGGACTAACTAGTGCCTTTACAACAGGGCGTGGCTCGATTCGAATTCGAGCCTTGGCTGAAATTGTTGACGATGGGCGCAACAGCCAAATAGTTGTCACTGAGATTCCGTACCAACAATCAGTCGAAAACATTGAACAGAAAATCGCTGACGCCGTCGACAGAAAAATCATTGATGGCATACGAGAACTCCGCAACGAATCAGCTAAAGGACAAACCCGCTTCGTCATAGAACTCAAACGCGATGCTCCAGCCAGCGTTGTACTCAACAACCTTTATAAGCACACCCCACTTCAAACAAGCTTTGCAGCGAACATGGTTGCCTTGATCGATGGAGTTCCCCGCACCATCAATCTCCGTGACGCATTAAATGCTTATGTCGAACATCAAATCGACGTAGTAACACGGCGCTCAGAATATCGGCTCAGGCAAGCTCAAGATCGGGCACACATCGTTGAAGGGCTGCTCCGAGCACTGGATCTCATCGACGAAATAATCGCGCTTATCAGAGGAAGCGAAGATCGAGTATCTGCCCTTCGGGATCTCCAACTGGACCCATTTTCGTTCAGCGAGCGCCAAGCGAACCACATTCTTGACATGCAATTGGGGCGACTGACCAGGTTGGGTCGAACACGGCTCGAAGAGGAGCTATTGGAACTTCAGGCACGAATTAAGGAACTGGAGGAAATTCTTGGCAACGACAGCCAACTCAGGACAGTGATAAAAGAAGAACTCAACGAAGTCAGAGAAGAACATGACACACCTCGTCGATCACAGATTGTTTTTGACGAAGGGGATATGGAAGTTGAAGACCTAATCGACAACGAACCAGTCGTTATCACTCTTAGCAAAGGCGGCTACATCAAATCGGTCGCCGCGGACACCTTCCGAACCCAAGGACGCGGCGGTAGGGGAGTGCAAGGAGCACGACTCAAAGATGACGACATCCTGGTTCGTGTGCTGACAACTACGGCACATTCATATCTTTTGTTTTTTACCAATCGTGGCAAGGTCTACCGGCTGAAGGCTTACCAAGTCCCCATGATGGAAAGAACAGCTCGCGGGACGGCTGTAGTTAATTTGCTTCAATTAGAACCAGACGAAGTAGTTGAAGCTGTTATCGATACACAAGAATTTGTTGCCGATGAATTTTTGCTGTTCGTAACTCGCAAAGGTGTCGTGAAGAAAACCACGTTCACTGAATATGACAAGAACCGAACCAATGGACTTATTGCTATAAATCTTCGCGACGGGGATGAACTAGTGCGAGTTATCCAGGTCCGTGAAAATGATGATGTTGTGTTGGTTAGTAGCGCAGGGCAGGCGATTAGGTTCGCTGGCAACCAGGTTCGACCAATGGGTAGAAGTGCGGCTGGGGTCCGCGGAATGAAACTGCGAGCCGATGATGTTGTAGTAGCCGCAGCAGCAACAGCAGAAAATGATCAACGGTATCTGTTGACAGTGACCGAAGGTGGTTATGGGAAACGCACTCCTATCGAGGCTTACCCCCGTAAAGGGCGAGGAACAATGGGAGTTAAAGGCATCAAACTGACAGAGGCCCGTGGAGCCGCAGTTATAGGTGCTCGTATGGTCGAAATGGATGACGAAGTCATCATGGTGTCGTCGGGCGGTGTTTTGATTCGAACAGCGGTTTCAGAAATAGCCGAACAACGCCGCGACGCGACAGGCGTCAAGGTCATGAATGTTGGTGAAGAGGAAACAGTCGCAGCTTTATCTCCTGTCACATTAGATCTGGACGAAATCGGCGAAACTGAAACAGCAAAATAAGCTCCGCGACCAGCTGAGGCTCGGCCTCCCGTACACTTCGACGCGTGGCTGATCCCGATCAACCAGACCAAGGCAACCCTGCTGTTGACGGTGTTGATGATGAGACGTTCGCGCGTGCGGTTGGATTAGACCATCAAGAAACTGAGCGTCGCACCCCACGACGACTCAAAACATCTCGTGCAAAGTCCAACCAATCTTCGGAAGAGGAGAAGCGTCGAACAAGAGAAAAACCCGTTGTCAGGCGCCCTCCATCTGTTCGGAAAAGACGCGACTCCAGCCAAATATCAGAACCAAACGATGAAACTGGTGTCGTTCCAATAATTGAGACGACACCATCTTCAGTTGTTGAAACCCAGATAAGCGAAGAAATTGAGCCAGTTCCTCCAATAGCACCCGTAACTGAACAACCAATTCTGATGCCAGAAGAAGATCTTGGATGGCTAGGGAAACGTCGTGCTCGAGTAAAGCGAACACGTCGGACAATCAGACATGTCGACCCGTGGTCCGTGTTAAAGGTCTCAGTCCTTTTGTATGCCTGCCTCTATGGAGCGACAGTGATTGCGGGGTACCTGCTGTGGACTGCAGCAGTGCAATCAGGAGTAATAACCAACATTGAGTCTTTTATTGCCGAAGTCGGGTCGTATGAAGTTTGGGAGATCAACGGAGACGAGATTTTCCGACGGGCAACAGTCATTGGAGCGGTGCTATTTGTTGCGGGAATAGCGCTGAATGTTCTGTTGACAATCATCTTTAATCTCATTAGTGACCTAGTTGGAGGGGTACGAGTAACGTTGTTGGAAGAAGATCAACCGCCTTCTTAAACGCGATGACGTTGGTTACGCGTCGATCCCGCCGCTACTATCAGACACTCGTTCGGGGCTATAGCTCAGTTGGTTAGAGCGCACCCCTGATAAGGGTGAGGTCGCTGGTTCGACTCCAGCTAGCCCCACGTTCCGAACAACTGACGTCACATAAACTGTGATTTGAGCTTCCGAGCGGAGGTAGCTGTGCGAGCACTACGCCGAGCAATCTTGGCAATGGGGGTAGGAACCGTTGTTGCAGCGATTTTGCGGCTACGAGGATCGGGAGGCGTGCCCCCGCGTCAAGGTAAGTGGAGACAGCTAAGCGGACCGGACTTTCGCTGACGTGTCGACAGTCGCCGTTATAGGTTCAGGGGTTGTTGGGCGCCGCGTCGCGCGGCAACTTGCTGCATCAGGCCTAGTCGAAAGATTGATTCTTGGGGCCAGACGTCCCCAACGGATGCATGGCTTTGTCCGACAATTGATTGACGTAGATATCGAAGTTATCGCTCCTGGACCACTCCCGGCAGCTGATGTGACTGTCTTGGCGCAACCCTCCGGGGGGCACACAGAGCTCGCTGAAGAAGCAATCGGAAACGGCTCTCATGTTGTTTCTCTTTCAGATGCATTAAATGATGTAGAGGGGCTTTTAGATCTTGAAGCAACCGCAATTAAAGCTGATCGATCCGTCATCGTGGGTGCTGCCTTTTCACCCGGCATGAGTTGTCTACTCGCGCGTCATGGCGGAGAACGATTCGATCGTGTTGAAGAAGTTCACGTAGCTCGCATGGGTACAGGTGGACCTTCATGTCAACGACAACTGCACCGTGCAAGAACTCAGGAAGCAGTGGAATGGCGTAACGGAAGTTGGGTCAAACGGCCAAGTGGCGCAGGCAGAGAACTCGTGTGGTTCCCTGATCCACTTGGTGCTAGAGATTGCTATAGAGCAGCGCTCGCCGACCCGGTCCTACTGTCGGCAAGTTTCCCTGCGGCTGAACGGATTACAGCAAAGGTCGCGGCTACGAGACGGGACCGGTTAACTGCGTGGCTACCGATGCTTCGTCGACCCCACAGCGATGGCGGCCCCGGAGCAGTTCGAATTGAAATTCGAGGTGTTCGAGATGGAGTCCAAACAACAGAAGTGATCGGAGCAATCGATTACCCGTCGGCAGCAGCCGGTGCCATCGCAGCAATAGCAGCGGAATGGTCCATCTTAGGAGTGCTACCCCCAGGGGCGTGGAGCTTAGGGATGCTCGATGATCCGCTTCCGTGGCTACAAGAACTCGAAAACCGCGGGATTACAGCGGCCGTATATGAGGGTATTTCCAGCACCTAGTGCTGAGCCGGGGTCGCTAGTGGCGATGTTCTGAGAACATCGTTTCTCTGCAACTAACTCATTACCTATATCCTCGGTTTGACTGGAGAATGTGATGTTTGCTGCCATCCCTAGCCCATCGACAAACTCCCTTCAAATAGGTGCTCTTGAGTTGCGTGCCTATGGGTTGGCGATTGCTATTGGGGCGTTGCTTGCAGTGTGGGTAAGCAGCCGCCGTTATGAAGCTGCAGGTGGAGATCCGGTGATGGTCCATCGGATGGCGACTTGGGCAATTCCAGCAGGGATAGTAGGAGCGCGTCTTTATCACGTCGCCACTGATTTCAGTCGATTCCAAGGTAACTGGGTTGAGATCCCAAAACTGTGGAAGGGAGGACTCGGAATTTGGGGGGCGGTAGCTGGTGGTGCGTTAGTTGCATGGTGGGTAGTCCACCGAGAAGAAGGTGACGTTGCCGCAATGTTCGATGCCACCGCTGTTGGGATCCCAATCGCGCAAGCGGTTGGACGCTTGGGAAATTGGTTTAACCAAGAACTATTCGGAAGGCCGACTGACCTGCCATGGGGTTTGCAAATTGACACTGAAAATCGGCCCCTCGAATACGTTGATTCCGAAACCTTTCATCCGACGTTCCTCTATGAAGCGTTGTGGAATTTGGGAGTTGCAGGGTTTATAGCGGTGCTTGTACCACGCTTGTTTCCGCAACTTAGGAAGGGATATAGCTGGGCGATTTATGTAGCCGGGTACACACTAGGAAGATTATGGGTTGAACTGCTCCGGACTGACAAGGCCACCGAAGTGTTTGGTCTTCGAGTAAATGTCTGGACTTCGATCATTGTGTTGGTTGTGGCGGTCGGCTTTGTGATGAGAGGGCTTCGAAACGAACCGTCCAACGGTCATCGAAATTCATCAGAAAGTGTTCCACACTGAAGTGGGAGGCCCCATAGCGGACCGATCAGCTTGACCTACAGGGACGGCCCCCACAATGCGTATAGTAGTAACCGGTTACGGAGTAGATGCCCCTGAGTCGCCCTTACGATCGCAGGTGGCCGAACCCTTAAGGTTCTTGGGCCACGAAGTAGTCGCAGTGGCGCCTACGAAAGCGGCTATCAAGTGGGGGCTCGACCGTTACTCACCTGAGATGTTGATCGTCATCCCAGCTGCTGGTGTCGCCGATAGAGAAGAAATCCGCAGGTTGACTTCCGCGTCAGAAACGGTGGCTCTTTGTTTACATACTGGACCGTCACTCCAAGGTGCGACAACGGACTTAGGTGCACTGGGTGATGACTTGCGAGAATATGATTTGGTTGCAGTTCCTGACCAACAGACCTTTGACGAATATGCAACTCTGGGTACTTTTCGACTTTCTCTGATTGAACCCGCGGTTCACCCTCCTGCCCTAATGAATTTCGTTCCTTCCAAACGGCAAGGAATTGTTGTCGTAGGCGACGCTGACCCAGAAAACATTGATGTCGTTATGAACATCGATCACCTCGATGATGTTGTTGTAATAGGTGATGGCTGGTCAGGGCTACCACTCGACGTTTCGGTTGTTGACATGTTGCCTCTACCAGAACGTGCAACTTTGTTTGCTGGAGCGAAGCTGTTAGTTGAATTACCAACTTCGTTAACGCATCAATCTGAAGTTCGAAGGTCATTTCTTGAACTTGGACTTTCTAACAGTGTCTATGAAGCAGCGGTTGTCGGAACACCATCACTGGTGCAAGCAAGAGCAGCAGTCGAACACGTCTTGGTTCCTGGAGAAGAAATTATTACGTTCCAGTCACCTGATGATCTTGCTCACTTGGTCCCGGTGCTTATTGCGGACAAACAGGAAATGGAGAAAATCGGGGAGGCTGCGTGGTCGCGGGTGACTGCTGACCACACCTGGGCCCAACGCTGGCGTTCTTTCTTCGAACCTTGGGTTGGTGCCGTAGACGCTGGCCGAGATGAAGAAGTCCGTTATCTAGGGAAGTTCGAAACACTGAGCCGAGCGGGATAAAGCAGCTAGGCCTCTCAGCGTGACCCCATCAGCTCAACAAATTTCTCTGGCGAAATATTTCCCCCGGACAGAATGACACCGATTCGATTACCAACTGGTTTTACCGCTCCTGACAAAAGAGCTGCCAAAGCACTTGCTCCACTCGGCTCAACGACCTGATTTTGAAAGCGAAATAAATAGTCCATTGCGTCGAGGATGTCATGGTCATTGACCGTGACTATTTCCTCTACATGTTGCTGCATCACAGCGAAAGTATGGACGCCAGGCGAAGTGGTCTGCTGTCCATCAGCAATTGTGTCCGGAACTTCAATTTCGATGATCCGTCCTTCACGAAGTGACAACTGAACGTCGTTACCACATTCAGGCTCGACGCCTACGATCACGCAGTCTGAGTTTTCTCGGTGTGCAGCCAACGCAGTGCCAGAGATCAAGCCGCCCCCTCCGACTGACACGACCACCTGATCGAGAGGCCCGGAATCTTCGAATAATTCTCTAACACAGCTCGATTGACCCGCGATTACATCTGGGTGATCAAAAGGAGGGATTAAGGTCAAACTTCTTTCTTGTGCTACTTCCGCCGCAATATTTTCGCGGTGTTGGGTGTAACGGTCGTAGCTAATGATTTCAGCGCCGTAACTTTCGGTAGCTTGGCGTTTCGAATGAGGAGCATCGGTTGGCATGACTATGACCGCTGGGACGGCGAATAGTTGAGCGGCACGGGCAACAGCTTGGGCATGGTTGCCGGAGGAATAGGAAATAATTCCTTTCTGGCGAATAGAACTCGGGAGGGCGGCGATTGCGTTGAAAGCGCCGCGAAACTTAAATGCCCCAGTTCGCTGTAAATGTTCTGCTTTGAGATGTACTTCTGCACCTATGAGTTCATCTAGTAGACGCGACCTAAGCACTGGTGTTCGTCTAACAACACCAGTAAGTCGTGCAACGGCAGCATCAAGGTCTATCTCAGGTAGCACTCGGAACTCCCGATAACTGGGGTCATGAGAAACAGTCGAACAGTTCTTGAATAGCGTGCATCTGTCCGCCGCCAGTGCTGGACGGCACCAGAATGGGAGTTTTACACCCTTGGTCAAACCATTCTTCGACTCCTTCTCTCACTTCGTTTTGAGAGCCGTAAAGCGTTGCGTTCGACAGCCATTCATCGGACATGCATGTCAGAACACGTTCCCGGTCTCCGGCCTCAAGAGCAGTTTCTATGCCTTCCATTTCTTCGACATATCCCGCTTGTTTCCAGTAGTTACGGTAGTTCGGTAGTGCTACATATCCCTGCAGAGTCTTTCTGTTCCGTGCAGCGCCAGCCTCCCGATCGTCATCAATCACTGTTGGAATCATGTTTCCAATAAAGAAATCACCGCCTTGAACATCTTCTGGTATATCAGCGACTGAATTGTTGAAGTCATTGCGGCTTGCATTCGCCCACACTGCTCCGGCACTAATTTCAACTGAGAGTTCGACCATTTTTCTTCTCAGCGTTGCCAACACAATTGGAGGTAGTTCGCCGTGATGATCGGCGGCTCGTTGCATCGCGGCTACATAGTCACGGGTATCAGCTAAAGGTTTTCCTGGAGTAATTCCTAAACGTTGGTGAACTGGTCCGTGAGTTACACCTATCCCCAATCGGAATCGTCCGTTGCTGATCTCATGAATGAAAGCAGCAGTCGCCGCGAGGTCCTCTGGATTCCTGAAATAAATAGGTTGGACTGAAGTGCCGAAAGTTATTTCGTTGGTGGCTGAAGCAATCGCTTGGCACAGAGCAACACAGTCGCCCATAGAAGGGCAGTAAATGCCAGTAAAACCGCGTCGCTCGATTTCAGCGGCTACATCGAGTGTTTGTTGACGCCGGCCGCTCACCGCAGCTAGGGAAATTGCGGGCATAGTCATTAGGGGTCCCTCCTCAAGGGAATCGCCGAGTTATAACGAAATTCAATACCTTGATCATGCCCGGAAAATCGCTTGTTTGCTTAAGTCGTAGTCCACCCTTTACTTCGGTACCCTCTGAGAGTTATTGGGGCTGTAGCTCAGTTGGCTAGAGCACCTGCTTTGCAAGCAGGGGGTCGTCGGTTCGATTCCGATCAGCTCCACAAACAAAACCCCTGGAAACAGGCTTTAACCACAACCCTCTAACGAGACAGGGGGTTGTGTTTTTGGTTTAGGGGCACCTCCGGGGCATCAGAGAACGTGGATCTTGGATCGCGGATATCGTGGACGCAGCGTCAACACGCACGGCCGTGCGTTGCGTTCCGGGAGTTCGACTTGACCGATGACACGATTCACATCACCCGCTGGGGCGATTCGGGTCCAAGGGTCGTGCTGATCCACGGTGGCATGCAGGGGAGCAAGTCAGGCGGCGATCGGCACTTCATGGCCCAGTCTCAACTGGGGGAGAACGGATGGCAGGTGCTGGCTCCCGACCGACCGGGTCATGGACGAAGCAAAGCTCCGGGGAGACCCGACGATCCCGAAGCCGACGGCGAATGGGTCGCCCAACTCCTCGGCGACGGCGCCCACCTCGTGGGCCACTCCTTCGGCGGCTGCGTGGTGCTCAACGCCGCGGCCAGACACCCATCGGCGGTTCGCTCGCTGACCCTGATCGAGCCCGCCATGCAGAACCTTGCGGCAGACGATCCGCACGTGGAGGACTTTGCCCGGAAGATGAAGGAAGCGATGACGGGTGCGACGTCACCAGCGGACCGCTCCACCCGCTTCAGCACACTCGTCGGCATTCCACCAGCGATCCGAGATCTCACCAGCCCCGAAGAGCGGACGCGCATGGGGCAGGCGATCGTACAGTTGAAGCTTCCGTCGGAGGAAACGCTTCGAAAACAGTTGAGCGAACTTCGAAAGGAAGGGGTGCCGCTTCTCATCGTCACAGGGG
>Ga0066850_10000007_pt1 | contig 133283 bp, 92 predicted proteins | sample ETNtaG_4_FD_67282 | JGI IMG/M metagenome (GOLD analysis project Ga0066850, IMG submission 67282) | Marine microbial and viral communities from oxygen minimum zone, Eastern Pacific Ocean - ETNP201406SV67 | ecosystem: Environmental > Aquatic > Marine > Oceanic | place: Pacific Ocean: Eastern... | reverse complement strand
AGGATACTTTTCAGCTTTCGCTCACGCTACTTGTCAACTATCGGTCTCGAGTAGTATTTAGGATTGGAAGTCTCTGCCTCCCATATTCACGCGCGATATCCAACGCACGCTACTCAGGATACATCACATGGCCATATCTGATACGTATACGGGACTTTCACCCTCTGTGGTGCGCCATTCCAGGACGACTTCTACTTCCCAGACTTAGGCTTCAGATGTCCATACTCCACATCTCTCTAAGGTTTCCCAAAGAGATTCGGTTTGTCCTTTTCCGTTTTCATTCGCCACTACTAACGGAATCATCTTTTGATTTCTTTTCCTCCCCCTACTGAGATGCTTCAGTTCGGGGGGTTCCCTTTCCTCAAAGAGGAATGACTATTGTCAGGAGGTCCAATTCGGCAATTCGCGGATCAATGAGATTCGTGCCTCTCCCCGCGACTTATCGCAGCTTGTCACGACCTTCGTCGGCTCTCGAGCCGAGCCATCCCCCAATCGGGTTGTAACATCATTATTTCTCTTTTGTACTCACTAATGTGAGGCCTCTGGTGTCCAGGCATATCAATTCTGGTTTCTCAGGCCACTCCGTCTCCCCGCAGGGCGAAGCAACCTCAACCACTTACCCCGATATTTACTTATCAGAGCGCACAAAGCAGGCCTGCGACCAACCTATGGTATTTGAACAAGACGGGGGCACAGCCCCCCATAGGGGGGGTGGGTGAAAAGCGATATCATTCAGGAGCAAAGTCGATGTCAAATGGTAGTTCACTAATGGCTTTGCTGTGAGGAGGGGCATCATCTAAGTCAAAAGGAATTGGGTATTTACTTACTGCTATATTTGGAATGGCCTCGGTATTCATAATGCCGCTATCCTCTAAGATATCTTCTGCTGTTTGGATGTGTTCCTCCGGGGGAGCTAAATCACTAGAGTCGTTTTCATTTGTAAGGTGATGAGTTGGTTTTTGTTCACCACATGCGGGGCAAAGTGATAATTCAGAGGCAATTCCAAAACCGCATGTGTGACAATTCACAATCCTGCTCGGAAGTGATAAGGATTTGATAGTAGCGGATTCCTAACTGTATAGAACCCCATGGAAGAGGACCATGAAGATAGTCGCGACTGTGCATGACAAGACCATAACAGGCACTCCAACCCTCATCCATTCAACTGTAGTCAGTGGGTATGGGCTTCGCTCACTGATTGCGACGACCATCACATTGGCACTAGAGCCAATTGGAGTTGCGTTTCCTCCGAAACCTGCACCCATCGCCAATGCCCAAAATAGTGGGGCTGCAGAAAGAGAACCTCCACTGGCTTCGGTAATTTCGACGATCACTGGAATCATTGCCGCTGTGAATGGGATGTTGTCAATCACCGCACTCGCTATAGCAGAGACCCAAATGATTGCTACTGCCAAGACAACAGGATCAGATCCAAAATTCTCAAAAATCCAGGCTGCCATATTATTGAGATATCCGACGTTTTCTAATGAACCGACAAGAATGAATAATCCGGCAAAGAATATGAGTGCTTGCCACTCGACCTTGTCGATAACATCATTGATGAATCCATCTCTTAAGTCCTCTTCCATAGGCCTAGAAACGAACAATGCAAATCCGGCTCCGGCCAATGCTATTGCATGAATCTCTACATCAAGGTGCATAAATTCCTTGGCTGAAAAAAGTAACACGGTTAAAGCCAGAAAGAACAGGGTCGAATTCATTAGGCCCCTGTCCGAGACTGAATCCCACTCATCCATATACAATAGTTCTTCTACACCAGCGGGTTTTTTTCTCGTCCACTCGTTGTAATACCACTTGAAGTAAGCAATTGTAATCATCCAAGCGAATAAGGTCAATAATCCTAGACGGAATAGAAACCCATTGAATCCGAAGGAATCGGCGATTTCGGGCATTGTATGAGCTCGTGCAGCTATCATTACATTTGGAGGGTCACCAACCATGGAGGCCACACCCCCAATGTTGGAAAGAATTGCTTCAGCGATTAGCAATGGAATTGGATTTATTTCTGCTCTATTGCATATTTTTACGGTTACAGGAGCTATGATTATGACTGCAGTAACATTGTCAATTGCTATAGAAATTAGAGGGGTGAATGAGCCCAAGATTACCAAGAGCTTCCAAGGATTACCGCCACTGAGCTTCGTTGCCTTGACTGCGATATATTCGAAGAAGCCGCAAATCTCCAAGAGGGCTGCAAAAACCATCATTCCCAAAAGCAAGCCTATTACCTCGAATTCTATCCACTCCAACATAGTGTGTTCTAGCGAATTTCCATGGGTGTCAAAGATTCCAGAAATATGCCCATACAGGAGAATCAATGTTGATCCAAACCATGCTGCAACCGCCCTATGAACTACTTCGGAAAATATCAACACGAAAGAGAAGATGAAAATCGCCAAAACAATTCTCGGATCGTCCATGGATATTGGGGTAAAATATGCCCTAATAAAGTGACCTAATTTATTGGTTCAGACCAAGGCAATTAATTCTATCCAGACCACAGGACGAAGACATTTCCTCGCTGGAAAACTACTTCTGAGTCTGTTTTATTAGCCAACTTAAAGAAGAAATCTGTCCTCTCTGTGACATTGGATAGAACACCCTTATTCACCTTGATCTTTACCATGCCCCTCTTTGCCAACTGGGAAGATATCTCAGAGATTAATGATTCTGAAACCCCCTCGTGACCTATCCGGACTGTAATTCTAATTTCATTTCCCTTAGCTCTTTCAATGACCGAACTTGGGACATCACTGGACATGTTATCACCAAATCAGATCTTGAACCTCTGTAATCTTTTGCATCTAAGACAGGTGATAGCTAATTTTCCCGAAGAAATCCTAACCCTCGCAGTTTTGCCGGGAGACAGTGATAGCAAACAATCACGACACAGCATCTTCCTTATTCCTGATTCTGGGCGGATACCGTGCCGCCTGCCTATTCCCAGTATCTGTCTGGCTGCACTATCTGCAACCTCAATATTTGATGAAATATTTTCAAAAAGTACATTAGACAGATAAACAATCGATTTCTGAGCGATTTGTTGTCGCTTTTTCCTGTTCCTGCTGGAGCGCTTTTGTAATCGGCCCAAGTAATCACATTCCACTCACTGCAGTTGAAATCGCTTCGCCCACCTCTTCTATGGAGGCACTGCCATCTATTGAGATGAGTAGTCCTTTACTGTCATACCAATCCCCTAATGGCATTGTTTGAGAGTGATAGGCTTCTAACCGCTTCCTGACCGTTTCTTCGGTATCGTCTTTCCTCTGTATTAGCCTATTGGCTACTTCATTAGAGGGGGGTCTGAACTTTATGTGGAATATTTCCCCTGTTTCTGGGTCCATGCGCCTTCCAACTATTCTCTCAACGATTTCCTCATCGGGAACTTCGATTGAAATTACTGCAGATACTTCAGCGATAGAAGAAAGTGCCTCGGCCTGGGGTATTGTTCTTGGAAATCCATCAAAAAGTACACCATTAGTTGCATCATCTTCCTTCATCCTTTCTTCGATTAAACCAATGATTACAACATCTGGTACTAGCTCGCCGGACTCCATGTATTTTTTTGCCTCGAGGCCCAGATTTGAACCGCTTGATAAAGCCAATCTGAGCATATCTCCAGTTGAGATTTGAGGCTTTCCTGTTAACTCGACGATCCTAGATGCCTGTGTTCCCTTTCCCGCACCAGGTGGGCCGAAGAGTACGATAGAGCCTTTCACATGTCGCGCAAGAGGTTCTTGATGAAAAAGCAAACGATTTCACTTGGGTCCGTTCTGCTCCCACCAAACATGGCCATAAGCAACCCACTGATCCATTGTCCAGCCGTCAGGTAGACCTGTTAGGGGAAGGGGTGCTGCACCTTCTGGTACCTCGAGTGAGGGCAATGATGGCAATACTGAAGACATTGCTTCCTGTATCTCGCTATCAGAGACGCCGCCAATCACTACGTCGCCTGCGACCGAAGTTTCCAATGCAATATCTCTTCTTTGCTCATGTGAACCTGATTGAAGTGCTGATCCGCGTGGAATCAATTCCTCTTCTTTCCTGATTAGTGATGTTGATTCACGCATCCTAATAGTCGTGAACAGTATTGCCGATAGTCCCAAAATAAGAACAAATGCGAGAGACCATTTTGGCAGGCCCATTGACTCGAATAGCCCGGAAAGTCCGCCAGATTCTGAGTTTCTCTCTTTACTGACTGCAAGCATCAGTTCTGCATTTACAGGAGAGTCAGAAACTTCCGATGAATTTGAACCGAATATGACTGTAGAGTTTGCAAAAATTTGGATTTGTATTAAACCATCTTTTGCATTGCTCTTAGGTTCCAGAAACAAAGAAACTTCCCTAGACTCTCCTGGGCTCAATTCACTAAAATCGAAGTTTGAAAAGGATATTTCCCAGCCAACAGGTTCGGTGAACGCCAAATCGACCCCTGATGGCATGTTTCCGAAGTTGCTGACATTGAGAATTATCTCCCTCTCCTCGTTAATTGCGAGATTTTGAAGATTGATATTTTGACCCTCTAGGGTGATCCAAACGGACTGAACTATGGTTACTGATAATTCGACAGTGGTTGTTTCAGTTAGCCCAGATGGAGAAGAGCTATCGATAATCACGGCAACTTTGTCAGGGAGAGTTCCGGGTTCGATAATGCCCTCAGATAGTTCCAAGGCTACAGAAACTATTGAGTCCTTGTTCATCTCCATTGTGAAAGAGTTTCCAGATAGAAAGCCGCCATTCCAACCTGAAGGCAAAGTACCCAGTGTTAATTGAATAGAAAGTGGTATGTTGCCTGAATTATGCAATCCTATTTCGGCCAATCCAGAAGTCCCCATTGCAACTGTGAATTCCTTGTCGATAAATATCTCAAGAGTGTTGTCTTCTTTGACCTCAAGTAATGTCGCGTTGACTACAGTTGGAACGGAGAGATCATCTTGCAAAGTGGTCCTAACAGTAATTTTGTTAGTTTCCCCCATCAATGCAGCCAATGGGACGACTGTTCTAATTGTCACACCCATATTTTCTCCTGGCGGGATCTTCAACGATATTGAAGAGATTGCACCGATTGGCGGTTGATCGCCGGAAAGGAAGACTTGGATCGGCCATGCATTGTTTGAAGATTGTGCTTTGACCTCAAATTCTAGCTCTACATTGCCATAATTTGAGATTGTTAAGTTAGAAATTACATAATCCCCATTGATTACTGGAATAGGCTCTGCTAATGCAGATGGGCCGATTGGGTTATCACTTGAGTCAAATATCTCAGCCTCGAAATCTCTATTCTCCTTTACCTCTACGAGAGTGTGCTCGATCGACATCACTAATGGGTCGTTGACTGAGACTATTGAACATTCAATGTATTCCTTGAAACCGGCCCCAAATTCAGAAGAAGATTGTGGGACTGAAACCTTGATGCTTATCGTCCTAAACTCCTGGCGCAATATTGGGCCGATAACCAATTCTGAAGACTGTCCATCATGCACTCGGACTACCCACCTGTTTGTGGTCTCACATGAGATTGAGTAAAAGGTCGGTCCATTTCCAATATTCAGCACTGAAATGGAGTATTCGGCGATGTTGCCTGGTTCAGCGCCTAAATCGGAGGTTCCTGCTGAAACTGTATAAATTCCTTCGACCCTATTGACTTCAACTGACAGTCTGACCGAATGTACGATTGTAGGGGCATCTTTGTCGAATAGGGTCAAATCTGAAATGAAGGTCCCAGGAATTGCATAGATTGAGTCGGAATTTCCTGTAATAGAAGCATCTTGGTTGGAAATGTTCAATGTGATGTATATCCTATCCCCCTCCTGCCCTGCTGGAGAAAGTGTCCAAGAATCACTGGTATCATTTAGATTACGCCACCACTCATCGATTGGCTGGTTAAGGATCCCAAATTCGTCAATCACTTGTACGGCTGAAATGGATTTCTTAACGGTAATCTCGGATGTTCCCTCATTTCTGAATTCTAGAGGGAAATTAACCCAGCTGGCAGTGCTTGGATCTAGAGTTTTACTTCTAGCCTGTTCCAAATCTTCAGGTGTTGAAGGTATGGATCCATCGTCATTCAATGCAGTGACTCTGACGCCAATCTGAGTCACATCGATAGTGACTTCGTAGAAATTGTTGTCTGTGACAAATCCAGCCTCATTGAGCTCAACTACTTGATTCAAGGTGTCAAGTCTTAACCTCAGAATATGTTCACCAGTGGTAGAGAAAGAATGAGGGGTCGAAAAAGACTCAATACCCCCACCGGCCAGTGATGGCATTGTGCTGCTAACAATCGTCGTACCAGAAGTTAAATCCTCCAATACAATTGAGTATTGGCCGGTGGATGCAGCTGCCTGATTAGACCAAGACATCTGAATAAGGATTGTATCGCCTTGTAATGGCGATAAATCTGATGGTGAAATTGAATTTTGAACTACTGTCAAGTCAGGGAATGATTGGATTTCGGACGCATTTGCACTAAAGACCAAAGAGAAGTCTTGGAGGAAACCTCCTGCATGGCCAATCTCAACAGTCCATACTCCCGATTGGGCAGATGGGAGGCGAATCCTCTCAACATTGTTTAGTCGATCTGGACTGCCACCTTGGTCGCTAAATCCACTCACGAAGTTGTTCCCAAGATAAGTTGTACCATCCGGGGAAGTGATAATCAAGTCCAAGTCATTGACCAGAGTAGTTGCACTGTGATTAGTTGTAGATGACCCTTCCCTATCATTCCATGTCAGTGTTGCATCCAATCCACCCCCCTCACTGACATCAAAAGTATAGATGAAACTATGGCCAGGAAATAATTGCCGCTCGTAATCAAAAAGAACTGTCAGGTTTTCATCGCCATAAACCGGATTCAGGCTATTCGATAAATTGAGCTGCCCCCAACCTTCGGCATAATTGGGAATATTTGGCTGTCCGAGATCATCAGCTCCGTTTAGTAAAATAGCCCTGATTAAATCCGAACGTGGTGCGGAAATGCCCTGACCCTCCCTCAGATATTGTCTAGTAATCGCTGCAGCACCAGAAACGACGGGAGTTGCCATTGAACTGCCGTTTTCTGTCATGTATAGGGGAGTGATGCCATCGGAATGTGTTGATTGTGAACACGGTCCACCTGAAGCAGATGCAGCCTCTTCTGCTCTTGCTGAGCAAATCATCACCCCTGGTGCCACGATATCGGGCTTAATCCTCCCATCCAAAGTTGGGCCTTGGGATGAGGCATCAAAGGTTTGTCCGGGAGCAATGGAGTCAAAAGATCCTGTCGTCGAAGCTCCGACCGAAAGCGCATTCTTGGCAGTGCTCGGTGGTGTAACTCCCAGTGACTCCATGTCACCCGCAGAAAAAAGGACCAAAAAATCTGGATGGTCGCTGACGAATTCATCTACTGAACGAGAATCGGCCGTATACTGTCCTAGCTGACTTTCTGAGCCCCAGCTATTTGTTTGGATTGAAGCCCCATTCAATCTAGAGTGAGAGAACATCTCGTAAAGTGAGCCCCATCTGGCCAGAGTTCCAGTATTATCAACCTCGAGCTGATAAAAATGGAAAGTGGCATCTGGGGCCATTCCAGTTGTGTTCGAGTCCCCAAGACCGCCACCTAGTAGTGTAGCTGTCACATGGGTGCCATGACCACTATTTGTGTCGGCTCCGGATGAATCTGGACCAAACTGGTTGTATATTGGATTCCTGAGTCTTCCTTCAAAATCAATGTGATTCGCGTCCAAGCCAGTGTCTGAGACCCCTATTACCTCCCCTGCACCAGTCAGAGAAATTCCCGAGAACAATGATTGCACAGTGTCGATATTTGAGATTCGACTAGCATTGGAGTTCTGAATATGCAATTCAGGCCCGATTTCAATTCCCATCACCAGAGGGTCACTGGCTATTATTGGAATCAGGGAAGAGTCGAAACTCCTAAGCTGGCAAGAATGTGAATCGCAACGAAATTGTGATTCCATGTTATTGGCCAGATTCCGCAAATTTGTTGAAAGGGCAAGGGTTTCGTCATTGGTATGTTCGGAATAAAAGAGTACATCCAAGTCAACAATTTTGGAGCTGGAAGTTGCAAATATTGACAAATCTGGAGAAATCTTCCATGATACGGGCATTTTCCCAGCCCATCGAACTTGAGGATTTTGAACGATCTTTTCGAGAGTATTGATTTTCCCAATATTTGGTAATTCTACGATAAGGGAGGAGTCTGGTATGTAATCAATTACTTCTACGCCTATTAATGCAAGATCAGATGACAATGTGTGCAAATCAAGTGAATTAGCCTGAACAATGAAGAAGTTGCTCGCATGCTCCGAATATAGGTCAAAATCGCCCCAAGCCCCATGAGGAACTGGATCAGAAAGCGGATCAAAGATCCCAACGGGGGAATATATGAGTCCAGAAACTGGAGTAATCTCGTAATCTGAAGAAGAAGAGTGGGAAATTTTCATCCATCCTGAATGATTAACTATACCTTGGGTGGAGTTGGTCTCTGAGGGGAAATCAAGGTTTGGGACAGCGCTAGAAAAGGATCCAAATAAGAATAAGGCCGCAATAATTGCATTGATTTGTCTGCGAACCATGCATACTGTCGGTCAGAGGGTCTCTTTTGACTATTCACTTTACCCGAGCGCACTAAATTGTCAAAGCGAGTAATATTCGTTGATTGCAGAATCGGTCATAGATACCGACTTCCTCCAGTCTTTCTCAACACCCATCAATGCCCTGATGCAATCAACATTTTCTGGTACCACATCGCTCTCTTGGTGGATAGCCTGGAAGAAATACAATCTATCCCCGATTAGAGAGATTCCATCCTCCCAGACAAAAATCTCATGCAAATCTCCCCACTTTCTTCCGATGTCTCTAGCCATCTCCATAACTTCAGCAGTAGAAGAAAGCCTGTTGGATTCTCCCTCCATAACGATGACTCGTGGGGTTTGCTTCCACATTGAAACAATTGAATCCCTAGTCAATCCGTGGCCCTCCGGCAAATCTGCAATAATCGAGTGGACATGCATGATTGTTGTTGGAACGGCCACAGCAAGTGTGTTAATTTCTATTCCTGATGCTACTGTTTTGAGATCCGGACCATGATGGCTGGGGACTTTGAGAACTGGTTCGATTGCATTGATAGGGCCTCTTTTTGAATCTCCGGGATCGGCGGAACGGCGAATCATTGTACATTCCACCCTTAGCTTGCCACAGTGGTCGAACAACGGGAACAAGGTTCGGGAGAGGCCAGTAGTATTGCACGAAACCACTCGTGATCCTTCCGAATTCAAGTTTTCAGAATGATTTGCACTAGATGAATATGACATGTCAGTTAGTGAGTGTTTTTCTCCTCCTTGGAAAATGTATTTTATCCCAGAATCTCTATACCTTGAGAGATTGCTCTGTCCCACCTTACTCGGTGCACAATCGACCACAATATCTGTAATAGCTAACAATTCTGAGATGCTGCCCTCACAACTAAATGGGGAATCTTCGAAAGACGCGATCATTTCAGGATCGTCACTGGCGGCGAATAGGGGGTATGCTTTTTTTGCGGCTAGTTCACAGCCAAAACTGGGCCCAGTTTTTGTAACGCCTACTATTTCCATGTCTTTTTGTGCATCAACAGCATCGGCTACTCTCTTTCCAATTGTTCCAAAACCATTGATTGCGACCCTAATCAAGCTCAAATATGCCCCTCTCCCGGACCTCTCAAACAATACCAAGGGGTCAAAGTAACACCTATGAACATAACGTATATCGGCAACGTCAATAACATGTTGCCTCTTTATTCGATGTAGTGGATTGGGCGGTTCACGGGAGTTGTTGAGTTGAGGGGAGAAATCGCCAAGAGCTTGAAGCTGAATCGAGATTTGGAAAAGTACGTAGAGAGGGGGATTTCGAAAGGTCTGCCCGTTAAGATTGGATGGGGGCAAGCTGGTGATGAAAGGCCAAAGAATGGTGAAATAGGAGTCATTACTCACTTGCCAGAGAAATCTAAGGTCATTTGCTTGGGCGATTTAGGAGAATGCTCGGGATCAATGAACAAGGGTGGTACATTTACGCTGAAAGGCAGTGCTGCATCCATGTTTGGAGCCTTTCACGTAGATGGTAAGACAACTGTGGAAAAAGACTGCGATGAGAGAGTGGGTTATCGAATGAGAGGGGGTGAGATCACAGTTCATGGATCTGTAGGTGATGAAGCCGGCTCTGGAATGTCCGGAGGCACTATTGTAGTCAGGGGACAGGCAGGAAGTAGGATTGGCATGGGAATGTCTGGAGGGACGATTTTGGTTGTTGGATCTGTTGGATCTGAACCATGTGCCGGAATGACAGGGGGGAAGGTCATAGTTTGCGGTAGCTGTCCGCCTCCAGGGGATGAAGTCGAAATCAGATCGATAGAGGCTGAGGAAATCGTTGAATTATTGCAGTTTGTTGAGCCTCTTGGGATTTCAATTAACGAGGATGCTTTGGTCATAGAAACATCTTCAAGAGTTTCAATTCCTTCTGAGAGTCCACCAAAGAGTATCTCGACATACTTTGAGAATGTTGCACTGTATCCTAGTGGGAAGTGTATCCCAGAGCATCGACCACTATCCTACCAAACTGTTCTAGAACATGGTAATGAAGAAAGATTAGTCCTCCCTATACCTTGGCTTGTTAAAACGGATGAACCAAAGAAATGGAAAGGTGATTTGTCCAATAACCAACCAGCTCTGGTGAAAACTAAACCGAGAGGAAATGACTTCCTTTTGATTGGTATTGAAAACATAGCTGAATGTGTTGATTTTCTTGGCTCCTGCGGAGGAATAGTCCTGGACATGATGGAATTCAAGGGATTGAACGATGCTGAAATCGAAGGTTTGCTCGTTTCCCTTACCAGCAGAATGGTAGATTCAGCGATCGTATTCATCAGGGGTGGCTTTGAGGGAGTTGACGATTTATTCAGAATTGTAATGGATTTGGACATAGATGGGGCGATAATAGACGGGTCATCACCAAATGGATCTAAATTAGTCTCTATTTTGCCGACAGTAGGAATCGCATCGAAGTCTATGGGTTTGAGAGATGCAGGTAAATACATGATGATTGAGTTTGATTCTCAGCCCCGTGCGAAAGACCTGTTGATTGTGCTGGCTAGTGGAAGCAATTCAGTCGTTGCTCCGTTCAACGGTGACAATGTGGAAGAACCATTGAAGGAAATTTCAGCGGAATTGAGTGGATGGATGAGGGAGATAGGAATCGAGAACATCGAGCGGATAGGTAGGAGAAATCTCAGAGCCATGGATTATGAAACCGCTGCAATTTCAGGGCTAAGGTTGGTTGGCTATGGTAGACCGTTGCCAATTTGGCTTGATTCGAGGTGACTGTTTTGCCGACCATCGAACTGAATCACTCGACGATAGAATACATACAAAGAATAAATGGAATAGAACATGACCCTGAGATTTGGCCCGAATGGCTGCCGAGAATCGGTTGCCCGGTGGAAAAAAATTCTGCTAGTCAGATTGAAATAGAAATTTTTCCCGATAGGGCAGACTTGTTGAGCCACGAAGCTTTGGCAAAGGCATCTAGATGTTTTGTAAATGGCTTAGAACCGGAAGTGTCCCTTGAAGTAATAGAAGGAGAAATCGAAATTGAAGTTGATAGTACACTAGCGAAAGTAAGACCAGTGATTCTTGCTGCTGTGGTTAAAGGAGTAGACATAGGATCAAATGAAGAAGAGAAGGAGGAGTTTATTCAATCCCTAATGGATCACCAAGAGAAGTTGCACCTTACTCTAGGCAGGAGGCGGAGTTTTGCCTCTATTGGAGTTCATGATTTGGCATCATTGAAGCCCCCGTTCAAGGTCACAACTGTTCAGGATTCATTCTCATTCACACCTCTTGCTGAGGAAAATGAAATGAGTATAAGAGAAATTCTTGAAAGTCACCCCAAAGGGATTGAATATTCCAAATTGGTCAACGAAATGGATATTTTTCCAGTCATTCTTGACTCTGATAACAACTTGGTATCATTCCCTCCGATCATCAATGGTAGCGCTACAACAGTAAGTAAGGAAACGGACAACTTTCTCATTGACGTTACAGGATGGGATCGAAGGGCCTGTGAAGCATGCTTATTGTTGGTCTGCCTCTCTCTCTACGAACGTGGGGGCACTGTAAGTTCTGTCAAGATTACGGGATACGATGGGGTCGAGTTTGCTTCACCGGAGGGGGGGGAATTGATTCACAGAGTCCCTGATCAACTAATAAAGAAAATTTTGGGAATAGAGATACCCGAGAGAGAACTCTCCGATGCGATATTGAGAATGGGAGGAAATCTTATCGAGACTAGGACGGTAACTGATGGATCTAATCAAGCGAGAAGGTGGGCAGACTGTGTTGTGGGTGAAAAAGAGCACATAATTGCTATGCCAAGATGGAGAAGTGACATTATGCATCCAATTGACATCATTGAAGATATTGCAATAGGGTATGGATTTGAAAAATTGCCATCAATTAAATCTTCCACGCATATTGATGCTATTCCCTTGGAGTCTTCGAACCTTAAAAGAAGATTGTCTGAGAGTTTGAGAGCAAGTGGTTTACAAGAAGTCCAGAGTCTCACCCTATCAAACGAAAATGACCAATTTTCTTTGATGGGTTGGGAAGCTCCTGATTCGATTACGGTCATTTCTAATCCAATTACCTCTGAACACACTCTACTTAGGCAATTCATTCTTCCTTCCTTGCTTAGACTATTGGCCTCAAACCGCCACTATGAGCTCCCCCAGAAGGTCTACGAACTGGGAACAGTGGTTAGGAACTCAACAAATTCAGAAAGATTCGCATGGGCTTGTGCCGAAGTTGGTGGAGGATTTTCATCGGCAAAAGGGATAATACAAGGCATACTTAGAGACCTCGGAGCAGATTCATCTGAAGTTGAATATATTCCCACAGATACGGGATATGGACCCTGGATACTAGGAAGGGGGGCACTAGTCAAACTGAGTGGTCAGTTAGTAGGGGAATTTGGCGAAATCTCACCAGATGTAATCACTTCTCTCGGGATAAAGGCCCCAATTAGTGGTGGAGAATTTGATGCAATAGCATTGGGTAGTCTCGTAGATGATCCAGTGACCTAGTTTTCGTCTTTATCTGAAAGTATTTTCAGAGCATCGAGAAAGCCCCTTTCCTTGAGGTGTTTGTCATCTTCCTTGCCTTTTTTTCCCTTGCCCTTCTTCCTTTTATATTCAACAACATTAGTGACATATTTGCTTCTAGAGACGCTCGGCTTGGGGCGTTTCTTCTTGAATGGCCACGGTACCACCATAACTGTCGAGTAAGGTAGTAGGAAATCAGTATTTCCCCATTTTGTTCGATAAATAGCATTTTTCAAGTGTCTCTGCTTGCACTCGGATGATGAGAAATTGCATCGGGGTGGATGAAGCTGGCAGAGGTCCGGTAATAGGTCCACTCATTGTATGTTCGATTAGCATACCTGAAGGGGATATGGATCAATTAGAAAAAATAGAAGTTGACGATTCAAAGAAGCTCTCTAAGGCTAAGAGATTGGAATTATTTGAGAAAATAGTGGCGATTGCAGAGCATAGGGAGTGGGGTATTGGAACGATAAATTGCTCACCCGAGGAAATAGATTTGAATATGGCAGAGTCGAATCTCAATTCTTTAGAAGTGGTTCTTTTTTCTAAAGCGATTACTCAATCTTCAAAAACAACGTCAAATAACAAAATTCTCCTAGATGCCTGCGATGTCGATGCAAAAAGATTCGGAAGAAGAGTGGCAAGAGAATTAGGGGCATCTTGGGAGAGCAGTGAGATATTCTCCCAGCACAAAATGGATGCTCGGAATCCTCTTGTTGCCGCGGCTAGTATAGTTGCAAAGATTACTCGAGATTGCGAAATGCAGAAGCTTTCTGATGATATTGGATTTGATTTGGGTTCTGGATATCCATCCGACCCTAAAACAAAAAATGCAATGAAGATTCTTTGCGAGGGTGACCTTCCCGCTGACTGCCTGAGGTGGTCTTGGTCAACTGTCAGTGATACTTGGAGTGCCATGGGCAAAGGTGAGTCCCCAATTCGTAGTTCGGATGGGAAGTGTTTTGTTCAATCGAGTCTGATTGACTGAAAACAGTAAGAATGGTGAAATGCCACCTTCTCTCGGTCAAAGTGATTGCAATGAGTGATTCGGCAGAATGGGGGCCCGATGTTGTTGAATTAGTTAAAAAATATGCATTGCAAAACGCTGTTGAATACGATGGAAAAGGAGAGGTCGGAAGCGCACTAGGTAGAATATTGTCAGAACGGGAAGATCTGCGAACGAGAGTCAGGGAGTTGATGCCCCTAGTTAACTCAGAGGTCGAATCTGCAAATTCCATAGCAAAAAAGCACGGAATCGGGCATATTCGCTTGGAATTAATGAAAATGGCCCCAGAAGCTCTGGATAGAGAAAAACAGCAGAAAAATAAGGGCCTTAAATCCTTACCGGGTAAAACTGATGGAGTCGTTCTGAGATTCGCCCCCAACCCAAATGGTCCACTATCCCTAGGGCACTCACGAGGAGTCGTGATTAACTCTGAATATGCAAATATGTACAATGGGAAAGTCGTACTAAGGTTTGACGACACAGATACTAGGGTTAAACCGCCCCTTCCAATGGCTTACAAATGGATAGAGGAAGATTTCGAGTGGCTTTCGGGAAAGCCTGCTGATGTAATAATTCGGGCGAGTGAACGAATGCCCGTCTACCTTGATTATGCAGATCGACTATTGGAAGATGGCCATATCTACGTTTGCAATTGCAGTGCGGAGGAATTCAGGCAATTTAGGGAGAGGATGAATGAATGCCCTTGCAGGGGAAAAAAACGGGAGGAAAATTTCTCTGACTGGGAGTCGATGAAAGATGGTTCCCTATCAGAGGGGAGTGCGGTTGTAAGGATTAAAACGGATATGAGTTTACCAAATCCTGCACTTAGGGATTGGCCGGCAATCAGGATCCAGCATGAACCTCACCCAATGGTCGGTGGCGAATACAAAGTGTGGCCCCTTCTTGACTTCCAAAGTGCGATAGAAGATCATGAACAGGGAGTTACCCACATTATTAGAGGAAAAGACCTGATGGATAGCACAAGAAAACAAACAATATTGTATGAAAAATTGGAATGGATCTATCCAGAAACTCTGTACTGGGGAAGAGTGAAAATTCACGAGTTTGGTGGTTTTTCCACTTCTGTCATACGTAAAGAGATTGAACAAGGAGATTTTGAGGGTTGGGATGACCCTAGACTCCCGACTATTAGATCCTTCAGAAGACGTGGATTTGATTCCAAAGCAATAAAGGAGTTCTGGATCGACCTAGGCCTGACTCAGAAGGACATTGCCATATCACTACAAACTGTAGAGGCTTTCAATTCCAGTATTATTGATTCGAAGGCGGAAAGAAGAAGCTTTGTGGTGAAACCGAAGATCTTTGATCTAGAGGGTTTGACAGAAAAGAAGATTGTACTATCTCCCAAGCATCCAGAAGGATCAATTGAAGGGAGCAGAAAATTTACAATTGTCAAAAGAGTTGTTGTTCAATCTTCGGATGTGAAAAAGAAGATTTTCAGACTGAAGGAGTTCGCTGATGTAGAAATTTCGGGTCAGAGGCTGAAAATACAATCAGAAGATAGATCCGACGATAGACCAATAATTCATTGGATACCCGAGGAACATTCCACCTCGGCAAGATTGTTAATTCCGGATGGGAAAAAGTTGGACACGGTTAATGGCCTAATTGAGAGTTCAGAGTTGGAAATTGGCAAGACTTACCAACTCGAGAGGGTCGGCTTTGCTCGGCTTGATGCAATCGATGACGATGGAGTTGCGGTTCTAATTTGGCTTCATGGTTGATGGTGGGTCGCCCCCTAGGTGCTCTTTTCGTCCGATATTGGATATTGGAGGGGTCGCATTGAAGGCTATGAAGTCAATCAGGTGACCATGAGAGATGCAAGAGCTGCTGCTTCGGGGCTTTTGTCATCGATATTCTTTCTTGTGATTATTTCACCCATTGTCATTAATGCTGAAGAATCCGGTGCTTGTTGTAACTCCCAAGAATTCGATTTGTTCATTATTGGAGATTCAGATAGTGGGCAATTGACTCCTTTCGATTCAAAGCTGACCGAAGAGAAGACGGCTTTGGTGACATCTTCACTACTAGGCGAAGATGAGGTTGGATCGTGGGGAATTGAATGGGGCTCATCTGGGGATTATCCTGCGGGCACATGGAATTTCAACATCCCATATGAAGTGGTGGAAGCCTCGGGTGTTTCCGCAAATGCTACTGTACTAGTCAAAGTCGGGGGGAGTTCATATCAGAGCTCTGCCCAACTACCCGGAGTCTTCCTTAGCTCAACAGGAGTCTTACAAATTCCTGTCGAAGTGGAATCTGGGAGCATCGCCAAGGGCGACAAGATTGAGGTATCTTTCTCTCTCAGAAGCGTTATTTTCAATAGCCCGAATAGCGACTCGGGAATATTGTTCCTATGGGGCTCGGATCAGAATGATGCCTCTTTGACCCTATATTTCCCCCTAGTCGAGGTTGTGATGAAGGATGTGAATGTGAAGGGGGATTTATTCTTCTTTCCCGTGACAATAACATCGGGATTCTCGGACGAAATGTGGACTCGTTCCCTGGGTGGATTGACTGTTCAGGGCAACGAAGTTTCTGATAGCCCCATTGTTACTGAATTTGACGGTGGTGCCGAAGTAACATTCGTTTGGGAAGCCCCTAGTGAGTTCTCTGGTACGCAGGTTAACAGCAAATTTCACCTTACACCTCAATCGGGATTACTGATTGAAGCCGAAAAAACCCATCAAGTGAATTCTGGTGAAAATTATGGGGATGATAGTTGGTATCCAGAAGAGGAACCATCCAGGAAGGGACTTTCAAAGCTTGATGTTGTGGTGAATTGTGAATTAGTGGGCACCTCCATAGAAAGGGAGACTACTATCAGATTCGATGGTGCAATGTCACAATGGACTAGATGGGGGCTTGACAATATTGGTGACAGTGGTCTCGGTTCTAGTAGCTGGTGGAAAAACTTGAACTCATACTCAAATACGATTTCTGACGTAGAAAGGCAGAATGGAAGAGTGGATGATTCCGAACTCGATGCCCTTCAGAGGCACTTAAAGGGATCAAAAACGGATCTTGGCTCATTTCTTTCAAGCGGACTGATGATTCAACCAGACTCCCTCTTTGGGGCCGATCCGGTTGCCTTTGGACCATTGGATGTTTCAATAAATCTTGGAAAATCGAGGGCATTCAGCTCTGAACAAATCTCAATAACGATTTCTAGCTCATACAGTATCGAGGGAGAAAGGCAAACTTTGATTGAAGATTTTGTCAAACCTGGAGGGTATGACTTCTGGGAAATTGTTGGAATCAGCCTTGAGATCAGGACAGGGATGCTGGCTGGCTTGGGTGGGGTCTACTCTGATAGTGATGTGATAGAATATGATCACAGAAGGTGGGTGATCATGGAAATACTAACGATCAACTCTGTGGAGCTAGAAGCTGATGAAGAGTTTAGGCTGGAGATCTCTGCAGACAACACCCTGATATTTAGTCCATTGATTTCGGCTATGATCTCTGTTTTTGCCATTTGTGTTGCAGTTGGCATTGGAATTGCAATGACGAAGAGAAGGACAAGGGCACCGAGTATGATTATGGTGGGAGTAATGGGAATTCTGACTTTCTCAATCTACTGGTTTGGGCTCCCAATGCAAATTGTCCTCGGGCTAGTTTCATCGAGCGTTCTCCTAGTTTTTCCAGTGGCAATGATTTCTCCGATTAACGAATCAGCTGAGACTGACAGGACGAATTCCAATGCTGGAAGGGTGAAATGTCCGTCATGCGGAAAGAAGAACCCTGTTGAGTCTAATGTCAGGCCCCTGCGAATGGATTGCATTGGGTGTGGGAGTACATTAAGACTTGAGTAGGGAAAATACTCCGGTTCCAACGATTTGGTCTGCCACCTTACAAGCGGCTACAATTGGAGGGAGTGAGACCCACAAAGACTCTGCTAAGAGAATTTGGGATGCCAAATCAGATTTCCAGCCCGTTCCAAGGACACAATGCCAAACTAGTTCTTCTAATCTAGATGTAGAAGGTGTACTTGAAGAGAGAACTGCCTTGACTGAAGATGAAATCGTCTGCTCTTTCTCTTCCAAATCCATATCATTCCAGCCATCAATTATCTTCCGATAATGGGCCTCATCCATCCAAGGATAATTGCCAAGATGCAAGTCTGAAACCTCTGGAAATGGAACAATCCTTACTGATCCCTCCAATGAAAGGAAATCCCTCAAAGAAGAATAGACGGCATCATAAGTAGTGTCAAGAGTGTTTGCTAGCCAGTTTCCAGCCAGTATCCAAGGCTTCATTCGGCGTAATCTTGGACTTTCTGGATTGATCTTCTGTGCTAGCGCAAAGGCTTGAGGAATTACAGTGAGTGGCCCATTCCTCGAGTCTCCAGAGCTCCCTCTAAGGCCTTCGACAACTTGAGACTGCAAACTAAGAGAAAGAGGGTGGATTTGGAAAAATGGATCACCATGATCAGGATTGGAATGAATCCTGATGATCGGAGACTCTGACTGTTGGTCGAATGAAAATCTCCTTCTGTAGGGAATTGAAGAGTCCAGTAGAGCGCATTCAATTGAAGCTATGGCAATTGATCCGACTAGTGATGGTTCTGAAACTATCAAAATTCTTGATCTTGTACTAGAAATCTCACTTCCAGTAATGTTCAAATTCTCTGATAACAATGAAAACATCTGATGTTCGAGAAGAGAGAGCACGACATTGCGATTAAGAGGTTACAAATGAATTGCGCCTATTCGACCATCAGCCTCAGTTGGTCTCGCTTGTAGGTCCATTCTGCGTCTAATCTCTTATTCTCCTTGTAATATCTTGATAGTCGTCTGATTTTTGACTCGCATAGCTCAAGTTGTCTGCGATTATGTACGTCCTTCCTATTTTGCGATAAATGGTCGATCAATCTCAAAGCCCTTCTCATGAGGCTCATGAGGTCTTCAGGATATTTAGGTGATTTACCCAATCTTACTATGGTCTGAGAAATCCGCTCACCAGTAACTAGTTTGGCATCCGGAACTCCGTGTTTGTCTCGAAGAATGCCGCCGATCTCGGCTGATGGAACCCCCTCATCGGATAGTTTAGTAATTATCTCTTCGATTTCCTTCTTATCTGAGTTTGACCAATCGGAAGGTTGACTCAAATGGGGCTTATTTGAGCCACTGTTGCCCTTTCCTTTGCTATGCATCCTAGCCATTGTCAACCCTCTTGCAGCCGGGCGACTTACTTCCCCTCTTTAATCGCTACCATGGTAATGCAATGTTTGAATGGGATGATTCATACGGACAGTAATGCGCCGGACTTCGAAATCCATTTTTCTGGCCTCCATGATTCTCCTAAGCTGCATAGGGGGTTGCTTTGGAACTGAAAAAGATGATGCCGAGGAGGGTACGGATAACCACTGGCTTCCCCGGGTGGAAGGAAGATCGGAGATGGTGTACGAAAATAGTGATGTCTTCTCCAGGGTTTCAATCAACGGAACATACTCAATCGATGAAGTACGTTCAATTTTTGTACCTGTACCGGAGATTGAATTTTCAGACGGAGGTGCTGGGATTTCTGGCAATGCGGAAGTTCATCTTGGCCTCTGGTTGCCGGTAATCAATGAGTGTGATTGGGAAGCATCAGACCTCCCAGAAAAATGTAGAGTTCCTGTAATTGCTGAAATTGGCCCTTACTATGGTGATGGGGACGTAGATGCACTGACTCCTGCTGACAGGCTTGGAAGATTCCTGATTGAAAACTTTGTCCCACATGGTTTTGGGGTTGCTCAAGTTTCAGTTTTTGGAACGGGTGAGTCTAATCACTGCATGGACCTAATGGGCCATGATGAGCAAGCCGGGATCAAAGCTGCGATTGACTGGCTTGGTTCGCAAGACTGGTCCAATGGTCGGGTAGGAGCAATAGGCAAATCATACGATGGGAGTACACCGTGGAATGCGGCTGCCTCGGGATCTGAGTTTCTCTCTACGATTATCCCAATGTCTGGACTGATTGGTGTGCATGAATTGATGTGGAGGAATGGTAGCATGGAGGCTCGAGGGGCGGCAATGCACAATGGTGTCTACGGTACTTTTGGATTGGATGGTGATAGTGGTGACATAGAAAATGCATGCGAAGGATACGTGGAGGGATATTATGCAGGGCCTCTTGCCTACTTGACCGGGGACAACCTAGGATGGACTGGTTCGGACTACTGGGAAGAGCGTTATTTCCTAGACACAGCCCTAGACTCTTATAATGGCTCAATATACATCATCCATGGCATGCAGGATTGGAATGTTGACCCACACATGGCTTTCCCCACCCATCAGATTGCTATCAACTCTGGTTTTGATGTGAAGGGGCTTTACGGACAATGGGGGCATGACTATCCAGATCGTGAGTCGGGTCATTCAAGTTTATCGAGCGGTCGGGGTGCTGAGGCGTATCCTTACACGCTTCGCTGGGATTGGGCTGATGATCTACTCGAGTGGTTTGACTATTACCTGAGGGACCTTGGGGAAAAACCTCGGCTGATTGCCGAGATTCAGGACAATATGGGGGGATGGAGGGTGGAATCGACATACCCACCTCAAGACATAGATTGGATAATGATTGGAATGGACCAATGTGACCTACTCTTGGGTGGGCCAACGATCTCCTCAACTAGTCAAACGATAATTGAGTGTCCGATGTTTAAGAATGAAACAAGAATAGTAGGAACGCCGACGTTTCATGTAGAGGCAGAGGTTTCATTGTTCGCGACTTCTGGGCATCTTTTCGTAGAGATGGTTAGGGCTTCAGATGGGATGCATCTTGGGCATGCAGTGATGGATCTAAGATTCCACGCGGGAGGGAAGAATGGGGAAATACTGAATCCTGGAAGCACGGTAATTGCCAAGATGGAGTTCTTCGGAATGGATGTAGTAATACCAGCTGAAGATGGTTTTCATCTAATAATAACACAAACAGGTGAAGACTACATTCCAAGCCCTGTTTCGATGCAACCGGTCTCAATTTCCTTGGATTCCAATAGTGTTCTGGGTTTGTCAACTATCTCACGAACGTGTGAGGATTTGTTCTTGCCTCCGATGCATGAAATGTATGCTAATTGCATTTGAAATTCATTGTTTTTTCCCAAATCTATGCCTTGCCTTGGCTAATCTACCAGGGCCATGGGGCCATTCCCATCCAGGAGCACAGGCTCTAGCTGAACCTCTCAACTCTCCACCTTGGAAAACTAGTAGCTCATCCCCATTTCGGATATTTGGATCATACGATTGGACAAAAGTTGGGAAAATATCTCCGATCCAATCGATATCGTCAAACAGCTCCACCCTACAAAGGGCGTTTGTCTCATCAAGAGAATTCAGAACGGACTTAGAAAATGAAAACCTTCCGATCTTTGGGTTCCATTTGGCCAATTGTGTTCCCTTGCGGGTGATCGTCAAGATCGGAGGTCTGCCGCTAACTTGAGAGTCTGATAGCCATTGGTCTGAAGTGTGGATGAATCGGGAAGTAGACTTCAAAGACTCAAGTCTGTGGTTGACTGAATCGATGTTTATTTTTGACGACTCGTTTGCGGATTCTATCGCCGATTCCAATAATCCTAAGGCCTCTTTGGAACCAGCATTGTGTCCCATACGAGTATCGACAATTGTCGGGCCATCAATATCAATGTCGATTCCAGAGTGGTTAAGAACGATTGAATATCCTACCCTATCAACAAGCCTATTTACCATTCTTCTGATTACAAATAGCTCATCATTGTCCCAAATCCCAGTTACTGGAATATCATAATTAGCAGCTGGCCATAGGTCCTCCAGTTCCCTTGGAACCAAACCAAGTGGGGAAGTGACCATGACTTCATGAACCCTGACATCATTGATCACTCGCCTAAATCTATAATGACTCTGCGAAAGACGATATGGCTTTCTTGAAGAACACGGAAGTAATACAAGAGTCTCTCTCTGGTGGATTGGTGGGTAATATTCCTCTTCTACCCTTCTCCTCCAATCACTAATCAAAGGATCATTTCTGCTCTCATATGAATGACATCGCAATTTCCTACCGGATTGAACTGAACTAGACAATATTCCCCCCTCCTCGATAAATTCTGATGCCATTTCATCATGAATACGAAGATGCTCGACTGATCTTGGACTTGAAGTGCTTTGTCTCTCGGCCAATTCCCTCAGTGAACCGTTCCTAATTGCGGACCTAGTTGCAGAAATGGCCCTGATCCATTCCAAGCACTGCTCATTCATCGATGACTCCTCGTTCGTCGAACTCTCCGCATTCCTAGGTCCTGATTGAGAAAGAATAATTTCCATAGAGGATGCTTGCCGAGATCTAGCCAAATCGAAAATATCCACGCCCATCCATGAGAGTAATGCACAATTATCCGGTCCAGAAATTCCTGGTGTCCAAATTAACGAAGCGGGGAACCGAGTTCTAATTGTCAATAAAGCCCTCTCTAAATTACCTCTAGAGTTCGAGAGCTGTGGTGCATCAATGAGAACGATAACTGAAGGCTGGGTATCTACTTTACTTAATGAATCGTCATGATGAAGTGAGTTCCAAGATACTGGAATTGCTTCCACCCCTGAGCCTGACTTTCCCGAGTTGGATTCAATTAAGCTTGGGGGTAAGAGTAGTCCCTCTTGCAAATCCCAATCGTCTTTTGAGTCGAATGGAGGGCAAAGGTTTGCCCTAGTGGAAATTCCGAACTTTGCTGGGATAGTTGTATTTGAACGGGAAGATGTGAGAGGTGCTATGGAAACTGGTAGTTCGGGGTCATCTTGAGAAAGAACCAAACCCGGAGTCCAAGACTCTGGATTCCTCCGGTCGCCAAGAGAAAATAGTCTCGCAAAGCGCTGTCTGGCGACTACATCTCGTCCTATCGGTCGCTCAGTCATTGCCCTTCGAGCGAAGACGTTCGCTTGAAGGATTCTAAGGTGGGTTGCCCCCCGCCATCATGTGCGCAGAGTGTTGACAGGCTTTTTTTCGGTGCTCCTATTAGGTCATTTGGCGCTAATAGGTTCGGCTCAAAGTGAAAACATCTCGATTTTAGAAAGTTGGGCTAGCGAAGAAATTTCAGGGCCTGTTTGGTTGCATCTCGAATGCGAAGAAATTAGTTGTCCGGGGATGGAATTGAGGATCAGTAAAGATGGGGAGAATACTACAATTTCAGATTTACATGAAGTAGAATGGTCAGGTCTTGTGAATTCCAGTCTTTCATGGGAAGTAAGGGCCGATAGTTCTTCCATTGGTTACAATATTGAGTCCATATATCCTTATCGGATTATCCAAGATGGTCAAAATGGAACAGAAAATTTGCCGTTGAGATGCGCTGGCTATAATCAAAATGATTTTTCAGAAGACTTGTATGTGGAGATAGGTGATTTCCCCAACCTAGTCCGACCGAGTATTGATGATTCGGTTGATTTTCTATTGTCGGAATCGGTTCTGGTGGGATCTTTGGAGAACGGGGCGGACAAGGATGCAATGGAGATTGACAGTTCGCCGGGCGATATCATTGAGCTAGAGTACCTTATTGGTTCAGCAAAAATGGATATCGAGATATGGGATGTCCAAGAAAATGGTAAGAGTCTCGTTGAAAGCTTAGGGGTTGAGGATGTTCCTGGAAAATTACTGGAATACCCTATGATCGGTGAACTGTGGATAAGGATCATTCATGATGGAGAAGATGGTTACCACCCGTATAAGTTGGAGTACTCCAGATATAGGGCATCGCTTGAGGGGCCGGACTGTAAAGAGATCGGAAACCCTTGGTCAAATGGGGAAGGTTTTGAGTTGCGCACACAAAATCCTCTTGTCCCCACGGGCCAGATGGTCAGATATGGAGGTTTATCGTACAATGGGCACATCTCTTCGTTCGATAATGAAGGCGATTCGTTGTTGATTCAGGTCGGTTCAGATGTATTACTGGACACGAGGTGTGATTTCTCAGGTGATGTCAACATATCTGTGTTTCTTCATCAGCTTGATAATACAGTAGAACGGATTAGTAGTGGTTCAGAAAGTTGCTCTGAGAAGATAACTACTGGGAACATTACAAATAAAGTCGAGTTTAGATTTACTGCATCTTCAGTCATTTCATGGGAGATAACAGTTTGGACTGCGGATTATGGGGATTCTATCGGAGTGGGGGATGCTCCAGAATATCTCTGGGAATCGGGGGATATGCTGACTGATTGGCCTGTTGCCGAGATGGGAAATGAAAACTCAGGATCATTGAAGGGAGAGGATCGAATTGATGTGTATGCACTATACATAGCGGAGGGCTTCCCTGAAAACAAAGAAGGGGTGATTGGCGCAAAAGTGGCGCTCACTTCATCTCAAGGATTGGAATCAACGATTAGATTTCAGATTCAATCATTGAACCAAACTGACTGGAGGATTGAGAATTCAAGTAATGGCAGCCCGATAGAGCTTCCTTTTGGAGTGCACGCAATTAGGGTTGAAGGGACAGTAAACGAGGATTATGGTGGTGAGTACGCCTTCACAGTAATTCTCCTTGGCCCTGTGGAGGATGATGCTTCTAAATTCGAAGATCTGTCAGGACTATTCTCGGATTTTTACATTCTAGTTGGATTAGTGCTACTGATGCCCCTAATGATTGTATTGTGGTGGGATAGAAATAACCTATGGACTAAGGATGGCGTCACAGTTGAAATTGAGCGGCATGAGAAACGGAGACTGAGGAGACTGAGGGAGAGGATTGTAGGTGCGTCAACAACTGAGGAGTCCGGTGAGAGGATTATTGAGAATGCTCTGAGTCAATTGGCGGGCAGTGCTTGGGAGGGGGTCATCGAAGACTGGGGAGAACCGATGGTGAGTCACAATACGGGAAATGTTGAGATCAAGGCTTGGCGTTTGGACGAAGGGAGTCAGTCTCTGCTAATCGGGATTCGTATTGACTCCGAAGCGTGGGATCTTGCGGCGATAAGTATTCATTCTCCTGAAGGCGCCTCTGCTATAATTGGCGAAGTCTTCCCAAAGCACCTTTTCCAAGATAGTCAGATTTATTTGGGCAAATTAGAGCCAAATTCGGTAACTTTCCTTAGGGTTGGTATTGACGGTTCACCTAAACTGATTGGTTTCCAATTGTCGGGATTGGTCAAAGGTGAGCCCTTTGCCGCTACACCGATTAAGGCGCTGACATGGCACAAATGATAATATTTTCAACTTCTTCGTCTTTTCTTCGCTTCCAGCAATATTCTGTTTTCCAGAGTTTCAAGTTCCTCTTCCATCTCATCCCTGATCTCACTAATCTTCTTACGCATTTTCCTAGAGTTCTTTTTCGGCATTGCTAGTTTTAGAACTGCAGTCACCGAGCCTCTATTCTGAATACCTCTGTGGCTCGGAAGGCCTCTGTCGGGAATTAATATGGTATCCCCGGGTCTAGACCCGGGGGGTACTGAGATTCTAAGATCTTGCGAATCCAAATGTGGAATTTCAATGTCTGCCCCAAGAGAGAGGTCTGCATAGCTCAGAGGCAGTGCCATCAAAAGATCCGGTCCATCCCTCTCAAACCAAGGATGGGGTTCTAAATCCAATTCGATAAATAAGTCTCCGGGATTGCCATTAATTGAGGTGGAGGACTCACCCTGGCTACGGATTCTGAGGCGAGTTCCATCTCTTACTCCCGGACTGATTAAAAAATTGACTTTCGAAGATTGGAAAGAACGCCCCTCACCTTTGCAAATGGTGCAGGGATCGGTGACAATTCTGCCAGAGCCTCGGCAAGAGTTGCAATCCTTCCTTATTCGCTGACGGAATGGCCCGATCATTGAGATTTCATCAATTCGCCCCCTGCCATCACAAGAAGGGCATTGCCTAAAGCCATCAGAACTAGATGATCCACGTCCGTCGCAATTATTGCAATTCCTCTTTACTTCTATCTGAATTTGATCATTCGCACCGTCCATCGCCACCTGGAATGGTATCTTATGACGGAATAAAATATCTGAACCATTTTCTCTGTCTGCTTCCTGACCTCCAAAGAACTGGCTAAATAGGGAGTCAAATCCCCCTCCAAAGAGATCATCAAAATTTATATTCACACTTTGGAAACCACTGGGTCCGAATGGGGATCCCCCTGGACTGTCATGTCCAAACATGTCATAATTACGCCTCTGCTGTGGATTGGAAAGAATTGCATATGCTTCTTGGAGTTCTTTGAATCTAGATTCTGCATTGGGATCGTTTTGGTTCTTATCTGGATGGAATTTTCTTGCCAATGATCGGAAAGACTTCTTTATTTCTGCCTCTGAAGCAGTCTTATTGAGGCCTAATACCTCATAATAGTCTCTCTTTCCTGACACACCCTCACCAGTTCTAGGCTCGGCCGGTGTACTATCAATCGTTCCCCATTATGAGAGATATGAACCACATGAGGAGCAATAGTTTGAATCTCGGTCGTTATATGTCTCACACTCTGAGCACAACCGTGCGGATCTAGAAATTCCTGATTTCCCTGGGATGGCCCAAATTGAATCCTCAACATTTCCCTCGGTCCAATTCTGACTCTCCGAATCTTCCCCAGACTTTCCTGAATAATCTTTGAAGACTTTCCTATTGGCTGATTTCTCAACTGCTGCCTCTAAAGAAAGCTTTACTCTGTCGAAAAAACTGACCCTATCTTTCTCGGAATTATCGTTTTCTGTGGCTAATTCGGACTCGTTTTCATCATATGACGATTCGTCACCTATGCGAATCTCCTGTTCGTGGCTTTCCCTGTTAAGGCTACCGATTGAACTGAGCATCTTACTCTTAGCTGAGCTACCCCTTTTTCCTCTCATTTTTGTGTATGCCTTACTCTCCAATCCCTTAATGGTTGCATCGCTCTTTTCCCATAATCCTTTATCTTCTTGCCTGTATGTCTTTGATAATCGACCAATTATCTTTGAACGGAAATATTCATGATCTCTTACAATAAAATATCTGTAGACAGCAATCAATCCTATCAAGATTGCAAGTGAATGCAAAGCGATTTCTGCCAATGTGTCATTTGACAGAACGTTACTGAATTCCGGAGAAGATAGTCGGATTGCAATTAGGCAAATACTTGGGGAGAAGAATAATGCCAGTGAAACTCCCCTAGACCTACTGGCCATGATTGATGGCCGAAGAAAGGTGGTTTCAACTGTTCGTGTATCAAAAAATTGGTGGAATCACTATTTACATGATCCCTGACGGATAGTCGTGGAACCAATTGTAACTGTTTCTACCACAATAGAAACCCATGAAGATCCGATAAAAGTGATTGAGGCGGTCAAGGGGATTTTTCCACAATGGAAACCGGATGATTCCATCGACCTCACAGGTGAAATAACTGACAGCAATGGATTTACTGTTTGGGGAGTCGTAGATTCGATGGAGGACTTCCTAATCAAAATTAGAGAGCTTAGGATTCTTGATACCGCTATGGACGTCATGTCAATGAAACTTAAAGATGGGGTGACTGAGTTCAATATCTCAAAGCAATCGGCATCGGTGGGCAAGATTTCTTTTGCTCTAGAAGAAGGTCAATTCGGCGGGATGATCAATATCTGTTTGGAGGGGAAAGACTTGGGTTTATGGATGGAGCAGCATACTTGGCACAGTGGCAGAGATTTAGTGCCAAGGAGTATTGGTGATAGCCTTGCAATGGATGAGTCTGGAGAGGCTGCCGAATGGTTTGTCCCGAGGGGAAGAAAGACAAGAAGCGATGGCGATTTATCCGATTAATTGCTACCAGAAATGTTCATTGCTATCAGAGAAACTAAGTCGAATTGACTTTCGAAGTCGATTTTTTCGAAATCTGGAAGATGGATGAAAAGGACAGGGCAAGAGGGAATTTTTGTTTCGGCAATTGCTTCCAGAGTCCGGAAATAGGTCTCATTACAGATGAAACCACCTGCATCATCACTCCAAATGAATCTTCCAGCGAAATCCCTCAGTATATCACCTATGCAATGTAAATCTGCAGTGGATTTTAGAATATCGATAGAGTCTTCATTGATTTTTTGATTTTTGATTTCTCGTCCAGAATTATCCCTAATTTCCATATTGAACAAGTTTTTTCCTTGTCTCTCTAACCTAATCTTATCAGATTTAGAGGAGAAGCCAAGATGTAGAATTGCAGAAAACAGAAAGCCGGATGAAACCATCTCTGAGATCTTCTTTGATCCTTCTTCATCAACTGTGAGTAGAAGGGTCTCAAAATCTAATTCACCTAGCCCCCTCTTTTTGATTTCCTCTAAGATTTCCTGAGATGGATTTGATGGGAAATCTGAAAATCTAGTGAAGCCGCTAATCAACAGTCCGGGTTTCGACATGGCATGTGCGATTCGGGTCAATAGATTTCACTTTCTATGGCATGTCAGTAGTCATATTCTTCCGTTTGTGTTGTTGGCGTGTATTGTGGAGGAGGAGCTGGTAGTCAAGCTAGAGGTCGAAAATGAGGGGAGGAGGCATCCATTTGGCATTTTTCTTGTAATTTGGCGTGAGCTGAGCGGAGGAATTGGACCTTGGGGGGCATTGAGGCCATTATTTGCTCTTTTACTGGCATTTATTCCATTTCTATTTCTGGGTCAACACTTTAATCGGGAGCACAGAAAGGGTAGAGAGTGGTTCCTAATTCAATTTCCCCTAGTTTTATCCCTGGTACTCTGGCCTGTCCTCTTTATCTGGTCAATTATTGATGCATGGTGGGTTTCAAGCAGTATTGTTGCATCGGCAGAGAATGAATCGTATCTAAAATCCATCAGGGATTGACAATGGGCTGAAGAGATGGCCAGGGCTAGTTGAATGTGACAATTGTGTCCTAATCAATTCCTCCCAATCCCTCAATACACCTATTGCATTTGGGAATGGTAGTTCAGTGGTGTTGATACAGACTCTGATAATAGTATCAAATATATCCATCCTATCTTCATCGGCATTATCAATTAAGTTCTCCAATGGGAAATCGGAAATGATTGGGGAATTTTCAGCCTTGGTAATTTCCTTCGAACGAGTAATCGATTCGGGTAGCTCCTCTTTGAGATTAGTCGCTTTTTGAACTAGTGAATCGGTCAAAATCCGCAGATACTTAGAAATTACCAAGGAGCACTCAATTAGGGGAAGTTGGTATTGATTGACGAAACTAACCATGTTACTTTGTAAAAAAAGCAACTTATCTTCAATGTGAGATGTACGATCCGGGGGTCGGCCGCTGACCTGATTCACATTCATCTGAGAGTGCAGCTGCAAATGAAATCATTGACAGTCAAGTTGTTCTGTCATCATATCTGATTGGGGATCCGCTATTCCCCCTTATTCCATCCAAAAGATCGTCATTAATCTCAAAATAGTCATTCAACCAATCGCCATCTGTGTCCCAATTTGCTGGATCGGTACCATCTGCAATCAAATCTCCGTCAATATCCAGAATCCACCAGCCATAGGGGTATTCCCCGAGACCGGGGTTGGGTAAGTGGAAACGATCTCCTGCGATTCTATTGAATGAATCTGCCCATCCCCCGTTGACTAATACTTCATCATTGCTAGGATTGACATCCTCATAGTCCACATCATTATCAATCACCACTAGAGCATAAAGCAAGTCGTCTTCATCAATCTTATTCATTCTGAGGTAATTTGTAGGGTAATTGTTGGCTCCAAAGCATGTACCAAGAAGTGATTCCCTGAGCTGCCACCACTCCTCCACTTCGGAACCAGAGCAATCAAACAAAGAGGCCGCTCTAACTGCTGAGGGTGAATTCAATGTGGCATTGGCGACAGCGTAGAATTCTTGAAAATTGTTGTATGGGATATAGGTGCATCCGGAGATCCCAGAGCAATCCCATCCCCCATCTTGATCCGGATCTTGTATAGAGTCGGAGGGGTCTGTTGGGTCATGGGTAAACCAAGTCCAATCCAATAAAGGGCGAGATATTGTGTCATTCGAAATGCTGATTGGTTTCCAATTGTTTTCAGAGACCTCTAGCCACTGGACTTTGATTTTTTCAAAGGAAGACCAGTTATCATTGGTCTCATTCCAACCCCTATAGTATTCATAGTAGTCGGGCATCATATCACCATCTGTGTCATTATCCAATGGATTCGTTCCAAATTTGAAAATCTCCCTTCCATCTGATAGGGACATATCCTGGACATAGTCGATTACTTCGGGACCGTCAAAAATTGGACTCATGATTAAGGAGTCCGAATCTGAGTCTGGGTTCATCGGTTCCGTTCCATTTAGGTACTCCATTATATTTGTGAAAAGTAAGTCACTGACACCACTAGAGATTTGCATATCAGATTGTAATTGATTAAATTCTCGGTCTATCCAGTTTCCTTGTTTGGCGGGGATATCTGAGAACTGCCGGCCAAACCAACCATCTAAATCAGGATCATAATGGGCATCAAGTGGATTTATTGGATTTAATGACCACCTGAATGAATTTACAGGAAGCACTTCGAGGTATTCAGAATAACAATATTCCCATCCATCCGGCATACCGTCGCGATCGGAGTCATCATCAGTCGGATCACTGATTCCGGCAAGCGTTTTATTGAAATTATCGAAATCGATTTGATTGATTAATCCAACTTTCTCAGAAGAAGATGGGCTTTTTGTTGAGAATGTTAGATATAACTGCCCCCATGCTTCATCCTCTGTAATCCCCTCTTCCTCAATCAGAGCATTCACGGCATCCGTACCGTATGAAACTGTCTTTGTCCCATTTTGTGTACTTCCAATTGCTAACCTCTTTCCAAACCACATCGAATCGAATTCAGCTAGATTGTCAAAAATCTCTGAGTCCGAAAGCTCCCCATCGCCATTGCAATCGTAAGAGTCACCATCAGAATCATAAGATGTGTCAGAATTAGATAAGGGATTCATATCCCATCTATTCTCCTCCAAGTTCCATTCAGTGAACCAATATTCGAATCCATCACTCATTCCATCCCTATCCGTATCCGGATCCTTTGGATCTGAAACTCCCATGATCGAGGAAAGCATTGTCTTTTCTGGATTTCCTTGTTTCCATTCCAAATATTGATCCATTGCCAAATCTGCCCTTCCTTCCTTGCCGAATAGTATCCTAAAAATTCTATTTTCGGTGTGTAAGGGATTATTAGAATGCGACTCTACCCAAAAAAGTGGTGCGCCCTGGGGGGATAATCCGCCGTTAACTGGTCGATTTTTTGTTAGATTTAACTCGATGATATCACTAATCCCATCATTATCGGAGTCGAACTTTCCATCTCCCGGAGTTAATGGATTGAGAGTCCATACCCCTTCCGTGGAGTTCCATGAAGTGAAAATTAATTCGACACCATCCAAAAGACCATCGTCATCTGTATCGGGGTCATTGGGATCCGAGGTTAAACCAGACTTCAATTTCTGTTCTTCAGAAATAAAATGTCCAAAGGAAAGAGGTGACTGGGCACCAATCCAAGGAGTTGCAACAAGTGTTCCGGTTGAATCACTGAGATAAAATTGCGGCGAAGAAATAGTGCCGTCAGTTTCGCTGAATTGACTATCAATCGAATTGTACTCCTCCCAATTTGACATTCCATCAAAATCAGGGTCCCCTAATCCATCGCCGTTGTTTACAGGATTAAGTGTCCATTTTTGATCGAGAAGGGTCCATCTTGCATTATAGAATTCCCAACCATCCGGCATTCCGTCGCCATCGGTATCAGGACTCAGTGGATTTGCAGCTCCTACATCAATTACAGGATAAGAAGAGGAGATTGAACTGATGTATGGCCCCATTCTTTCTCCGAATGACGCTGAAGATAGCCCGGGCCAAGATTGGTGTGTGATTTGTGAAGTGAATCCTCCTGGATATGGTATGCCGGAGAGAGTACCGCTTGAAATTAGTATCTCGGATTTCAAATGGTACTCCATCCAATTTACCAGTGACTCGTTGGAATCAATTATTCCATCGCGATTGACGTCAAAACCATCTCCATCGGGATTACTCAAGAAATCCGAACCATTCATTGGATTGATTCCTGAGTTTTCTGATGGCCAAACACATGAGTAGCGGGCCTCCCAGCCATCTGGCAATGAGTCGTTGTCGGAGTCGATTGAATTTGGATCAGTGGGAACCCATAGAGCAACTGATTCATTAGATTCGCCGTGGGACTCCAATCCTCCCAATAATGCGTTTTCACGAATTATGGACCATTCATATTCGCACAAGTTGTCTAAGCCATCGCCATCTGCGTCTTCGTATGCGTCGTTGGGGTTTCGGGGATCAAGAGTCCATTGATTTCCTCCCGTATACAGGTCCCCTATCCACCGCCTATTCTGAATCTCCCAGCCATCTGGCATTCCATCGCCATCAGTATCAGGATTTGTGGGGTCGGTTGGGGAGTCGGTTCCTCCACCAGAGCCAGAACCGAGCCATCCACCTAGATGTACCTCTCTTGCAGAATTGCCAATCTCTGAATCGCAGAAATATTCCTCATTAAGATAGTAGCAACCGAAGAATGTAGAGTCGGGGAACCAGCCCCAATACTCTTGGCCATCAGATAAGCCGTCGCCGTCAGAATCTGATTCTCTGGGATCGGTGCTGTTTAACCCCTCAACTGTCGAAGAGGCGAAACGGAATTCTTCAAGGTTGGTCCAATCCCGAGAAATTGTGCCACCGTTCCAAGAGATTGATATCCCATCCGAGTCAGGATCTAGGTTTGCATCGTAAGGATTGGTTGGGTCGAGACCATTGTAGTGTTCCCAACCATCGGGCATTCCATCTAAATCGGAGTCATGTGAATGTGGATTCATTCGAGCTATATTCATGTATTGCCCGGGTGAAACAACGACGAATACCCAAGATTCGTCATCCACATCTAAAGCGGTCATGGAAGTAATCAGACCATTGACCTCAGTTTGATTCTGGTGGACGCCAATTACTCCTTCATGGTTCCCCTCAAGGAACCAAATCCCATCTTTCGAACCAATTGCTATTTCATCAGCGAGAGGAAGTATTGAGCTGATCTCGTTGGCACCTTTTATCAGACCGTCAAAGTTCATCATGTTCTGACTATCAAATGCATTCTCGGGTTGTGAGAAAATCAGACTGAAAATAAGTCTATGCATCCCGCCCCCTGTTCCAATCCAAACATAGTCGGATCCACCGGGATTACTTTCCACGGCAATACTGCTGACTTTTCCCGATTCTGCCGGATTGAAGATATTTGGAGTTACAAATTCCTCTGCATTAAATCTGTTGAAAACCCACCATGGCTCCCCCATTGATAACGAGCCATCAGTGGTATTCCAAGCTATTAGTCCAACATCAGTTCCAATCAGCAATAGAGGGATCCTGCCCTCTATTGAAGCATGTCCGATAGACAGTGCCGTGGCATTTCCATCGGAAATCATCTCTGAGAGTCCCCCTAACTCCTCTGGTTCGGAGAATTGGGGATTTAGGGGATCATCTGCAAACAAATTAGATTTCCACGCCATTTGTTCACCGAGAAAGACTACACTGGAATCATCGGAGTCGGAAGTTAGTTCTGCGATATTACTCACATATCCGATTTCATGGGAAATTATCGAATCCATGTTTGGGATCCCGTCGACCAACCTGATGTAGTGAATTCCGATATTTGTTCCGAGAATCAGAAATTCATCGTTACCTATTGCCACGGTTTCCATCGTTTTCATCTCTAGACCACTCGGAAGCTCAAAATTTACTGATGATAAACCAGATGGATCTACAATGGAGATACCATATAGAGAACCCACCAATAGCCTTTCTCTTGGCTGATCGGCTATTACTGTATGAACGGAATAATCCACAAGTTCAATACCAGAGAGGTGATTAGCGAAAATCTTCGGTTCTTCTGATCTGTCTGATCTAAATCCGACCAAGCCAGGATTGACATTGTTGGACTGGTCAAAATCTATATTGTACTCTTCGAGGTTACTCAGTGACTCGCCCCATAATGCAGATGAAGAGAGGTCTAGAGTGATGAAGCCATCGGCATTAGAGTCCCATCCATCAGAGTCGCTATCCAGTAGGGCATCACTTGCATTCAGAGGATTCATTCCATGATGAGCCTCCCATCCATCGGGGATTCCATCCCCCATCAATTCCAATTCTGAAGGAGAAACCTCATTCCAGAAGAAATAATCTGAGTCATCAAATCTAGGATCGGTTCCCATCCATTTATTGTCACCAACTGGAATTTCGAACTGATTCTGACATGAGTCGGGGGTCAAGCCGGAAATATGTCCAACACACCAAAGTCCATCCCTCTCAGTGACCCAATCGATAGGAGAGCCAAACAAGTATTCTTCGGGACTAGTGAATCTTTCATCAAAATCGATTAGTCCGTCGCCATTGAAATCGAAGCCGTCACCGCACCCCCAACTGAAATCGATTTTGCATCTATCCAAATCGGAAACGATATCACTTGGATCAAGTGGATCGAAGTAAAGGCACTCCCAGGAAGTCTTTTTGCTATATGGGTCAGCTGGGTTATTCCTGTACAGTCCATTGGTGCACATATGAACTTCATAGCCATCTGGAAGTCCGTCCCCATCTGTGTCTGATACCCTGGGGTCAAGAAACTCACGTAGACCTGATTCGGATTCTTCGGGGGATTTGCCAGTAAGTCCATCTCTCTCTTCGAAGCACCATTCCAGAGTATATGGCCAACAAAACTCTTGCAATGCGGAAAGGCCGTCCCTGTCGTTATCAGAATTGTTATCTGTGGAATCAGATGGTTCTAATCCCCTTATTACAATATCTTCAGTAGTAGTTGAAAGGGATATGTCGTCACTGAAAATGACCTCGTAAAGATCAGGGATTTGATCGGAATCCTGATCGGTAACCGGAGATCCTTGACCCTCGGCTAGATCTGGGTCAACAGAAGAAACGGGTGATTGTGGCCTTGTCTGTGACACAAACGCTAAGCTGGAAAGGACTAAAAGTGAAATTAGCAGTGCTGACTGCTTGCGACGCATGGGTACACCTAGTGAACTCACCCCCATTGAGGCACTTATGATGGTGATGGAGCGTCGTTCGGACAATTGTAAGGAAAACCTTCGCAATTACCCTCTTGGTGCAATAATCCAATGATTTCAGTCAGGACTACGGATTGATTCTTACGGTGAGAAAATACGGGTGAGTCGTGGTGACATGCAAATTACTCATCTAGGATCAGGGAGCAGGGGTAACTCAACTCTAATTTGTTCCCCTGAAACAAATATCCTGATTGATTGCGGGTTTAGTTTAAGGCAGACTGAGAAGCGATTGGAATCCATAGGAATTAGTCCGAAAAAGATCGATTCGATCGTAGTAACTCATAATCATAAAGACCATTCGGGATCTGCCATTAATGCCTCTAGGAAGTGGGATTCGGATCTCTATTGCAACTCGGGAACCGCAACTAGAATGGGATGGAAGGAAAATCATGATTGCAATATTTTTGGGAGTCTGGAGAGGATCAGATTGGGGGCAGATATGAGTGTAATGCCAATACCAGTCCCTCATGATGAGTCCGATAATGTAGCAATTCTAGTTAGGGACGACGAGGGGGGAAGGGCTGCCGTGGTGACAGATCTCGGCGAAGCCACCCATGATTTGGTTGGACACCTAAGTAGATGCGGGCATATCTCCATTGAAGCAAACTATGATCATTCGAAACTAATGGGTGGGCCTTACCCCGAGTCCCTCAAAAGGAGGATCAGTGGAAGAGGGGGGCATCTCTCAAATTATCAGACGGCTGGCATACTAAAAGAAATATGCAATGCGAATCTGGATAGTATTGTTTTGTGCCATCTATCAGAGAAAAATAATGCCCCCCATCTGGCCGAGAGTGAGGTTTTGATGGCGATTTCTGAGAGATTCTCCGGAGATATCTCAATATCAAAACAAAAAGGACCGGAATTCAGCCACTGGACAGGTCAATCAGAGCCTGAGAAATTCGCAATTGCTTGACTAATTCCCCATTACCGCTCTGTGGACAGCGTTTTGAACGTCTCGCATTCGGTCTACGGCACCAAGGTCTCTGAATAAAGAGAGGGATCGCTGAAGATAGGCCATCCTCTGTGACCTATCAGCTTCGACTTCACCGAGCCTAGCCAGAAGTTCACCCTGTAGCATCCTATAGTCATTTGACTCGGCAATTGCGAGGGCATTTAGATAATGCTCTCCGGCCTCACCGGACTTGCCGGCATCAAGTAGAACCTGCCCTAATAGCATCTCGATCTCCACGGTACTTCTTGGGTCATTGAATGAAGAAAGTATTTCCAATGCAGCCGAATAGTGAAGCAAGGCAAGGTCACTATCAGAGTCTTTGGCATAAAGCCTCCCCAGAACCGCTCTTGACCTGGCATGAAGGAGGTCATCGCCACTTTCTTTGGTTTCTTCATAGGCAACCAGAGAATGCTCTCTTGCCCTAACTAATTCGCCCATCTCGATGAAGGCTGATGCCAATCTAATTCTAGCGTCACTAAATCCGCTCCCATCCTCTGAATTCAATAAATCCTCTACGTTGCCATAAACCTCCAATGCATGCCTAGTATCCCTCCTCCTGCGGAAGATATATCCCATGTTGATATACGACCTAGCTGCTCCTGTGGCGTCCCTAATTGAAATTTGAATTCCCAAGGCCTTCCTGTGGAGTTCCAATGCATCATCCATGGCCCCCCTCTTAACGGCAATATCAGCACGGGAAGAAAGGAGCCTAGCCAAGTCTCTCCCATCTTTTCCTCCACTAACATGCTTTGTCGCTGCATCATATTCAATTTCTGCTTCATCCCATCTACCCTGAATAGAAAGGATATCACCTCTCAATGTCCTTATCATGCCCCAGACCTTTGTTTCGAAGTCATTCTTATCCAGATCATTAAGGATAGAGAGTAATTCCGTATGCCCGGCCTTAACAAGCAACCTGCCTTCTGATAGTAATGCTTCGGCCAACGCATCATCGTCACCAGTTAGGCTAAGGTGATGGATAAACTCTATTCTATCCGCTGCGCTGTCATTCCTATTGCGATACCAATTTACTGCAGCATGGTGCAATTCAGATTTTTGATCCGGTTCCATAGAACGCATCAAGAATTCTCTGACCAGATCGTGAACATCGTAGTTCTCTGCGTCGGACTGCCTAGCTAGTCCTTTCTCAACCAGATCATCCAAAAGATCAATTTCCCCACCTATCTTTCCAATGGCCTGAATTGGTATTGGCTCTCTAAATACGGCAATGGCACCTAGTAGTCTCTTTTCAGTCCCAGAAAGTCTGCTAAAGATCTCTTGTTCGACGAAAGCCTCCAATGTGGCATGGAAAGTTTCAGCGATGTTACCACGATTAATCAATTCCAATATCAGTGGGTGACCCCTTGAAAGTGAATAAATGTGGGAAAATTTTTCTTGGTCGATTTTTGGCATTGCCGTAAGAATCTGTTTGCTCGACTCCTCGTCCAAACCCTGTAGAGGCATCACAAGTGTCACAATTTTCCCCTCCTGGTCAACTTCAGGAACTACCATTCTAAATGATCTGGAAAATAGTACAAGCCCTACATTATCAAGTTTCGAGATTCGCAGAGTGAGTTCCCTTAGTATTGTGAAAAGAGCTTCGTCTCCGACTTTATGCAAATCGTCAATCACAATTAGAGATGGAGTCCCAGAGAGCCCCGCCTCAATGATGTTCGCAGCCATTGATGGCTGTGGGACCGAAGTGGAGATCAAGTAATCAGATAAATCCGTGTGACCTACATTGGCAAGCCATTCTGAACAGGCCTCCAAAAAAGCCCGTGACCCCTCCCAGTCTTGGCATCGGTGATAAAGAAGATTTCTCCTATGGGTAAATCTATCTAGAATCTTTGTTGAAAGTGCTGTTTTTCCAATTCCAGCTATCCCGGGAACAAGTATTGTGGTTGATTTTGACTCAAGCAAATCGGCCATTACATCTAATTCAGATGTTCTTCCGTAGAATCGTCGAGTCCTCGGGAGATCATTGAGGTAAGAAACAAGTTGTTTTTCTATATGTTTGGAGAGATCCCGTTCAATCAAATCTGCAGTTAGGCCGGTCAAATCAATTGTACCGGATTCATCCATGTATCGAAGCATGTCAACATGTCTTAACGGGAGTTCAGTATCTTCTAAGGCCTCTAGCAGAGTTGTATCTACGGCATGGCCATCAGGACGAATCAACCTGACTTTGGTTTCTGAAATCCGCTCCCATATCTCATCCGCTAGTTGGGTCCCTTCAAGTGTTAGAAAATACGTCTTTCTTTTCCTAGAAACTCCAGTAACATGAGCCTGTTTCTCAACTAGGAAGCCAGATTCCTTCATTCCCGAAATCGCTCGCGGGACATTTGACCGGGCAATTGACACAGAATTTGCGATTCCCATCTGGGAAATAGCGAATGGGACCTCAACCTTTTCCCTATGCTCCACAAAGTCCCTAAGATGGAGGAAAATCCTTTCTTGGACGCCCGGACGTGTGGACGCCATAGCAGCCATGTTCTCGTGAGGCCTCGGCGGCATTCAATAATGTTAGCAGTAAGAGATGTTGTCAGCATCATTCGAAATCAGGGTCTGAGACCCATTCTTGATTGGATGGGTCCCAAAGCCAGCCGGGATGATCATCATGACGCTCCAGGTCGTCCAGAAACCGGGAGGGGGTTGTCGATTCAGATTTCTCTGGAAGCGATTGCAAGCTGGATTTTGGGGCGCCATTGTCGATTGTAGCATCCTGTTCCGGGCTCAGATTGATTGGCCCCTTAGTTTGGGATTCATCGACTTCGACCTCAACGAAGAAATATGCCAGTAAAGCAAGAGCGGCGATTGCCACAGTAGCAACTAATGCGATCGTTCCATTGTTGGTGCCCTCTTCTTCCGGCTCACCTAGAGAAATCGGTTGACCGTTGACATTCTGACCGCTGTAGCTGAAGAAAGGAGTGTAAGAATCGTCGTCACTGAGTCTAGATCCGAGAATACCTAACTCCCATGTTCCATTCGGGGAAACAACAGTAGTATTCACTGGAACACCTCCAATAGAAACTGAGACTTGTTTTCCAGGTAGCCCTGATCCTGAATAAACTGCGATGCCGTCTAATGAAACCCAATTTGTTTCGGGCTCGGAGATTTCGAACTGCAGAGGCATTACCAAGAATGTAACAGGTTCTGAAACAGCTTTTGAACCCCATGAATCTGTAGCAACAAACATCACATTCTCAAGAGTCCAGGTATCAATGTTGGAATCGTAGAAATTCATACTAAATGGATTATATCGGGCAATCCCGCTGGGATCAACAAGGACGACTTTAGAATGATCGTCATCTTCCTCAATTGAAGTATCGTCATAGACTGTAATCCATTGTAAATCCCCATCAACATCATTGAAGAAGTCATTAAGATCAATCTCTGCCTGTGTGCACCTATTCGCGGAGCTTGAGTCTGTGTCGCAGTACAGTTGGATATCAGATTCCCACGCATCTGAGTTGAATGTGGGCTTACTGTTATCCTTGTCAGGAGGGTTGTCTGCAGTGAATGTTAACTCCATCCAATTGCTATAGTTCAACCCATCATATGATCGTGCTCTGATTAGATAATCCTTATTGTGCTTCAATGCGGTTGTATCCCAAGTAACCTCCCAATTCCCTGATTGCTGGTCAGGAACAATCGTGAAAGCCTTGACTAGATTGAGTCCCCCGGAAGTCACCTCAAACACGTCTATGTCCACCCTTGTTACCACTCCATCGAGATCAAAGTCCTTGGCGATTCCTGAAATGACGGTAGATTCACTTGAAGAAAGGATTTCCCCGTCTCTAGGCTGGTCAACGTCTATGGTTGGAATACTGTTTCTCTGATCAATGGTGAGTAATATGGAGTATGGATTGCACTCTTCAGATATGGAGCCTGAGCTGTCTTGGCAAAAGTCTGAATCGGCAGCCCAAACTGTGACGGTGTAGAATGCAAGCTGTTTGGGGAGGATGTTTGCCACTGAAAAATCATAGAGCCATTCACCATCATCAGAAATAGGTGGGAAATCAAAGTAAATAGGGCCAGTAAGTACGGCACTCTCGATTAAGATGTGTATGCTGGAGACATCGATATTACAGTTTGATGGGCACCCATAATAATCTGAGGATGAGCCCTCGAAGTGTAGTGTGTCGCCGTCATAAATCTGACCTTGCACCGGTGATTCTAGGACAATCGTGGGTGCTTGTGTATTGAGCTTGAACTCCTTGGTAACAATTGGGCTGTATGCAATGCCATCGAATGCTCGAAATTCAAAGACATAATCGCCCTCCACGGCTTGTTGACTGAGGTCAATCTCAAAATACCACGAGCTGAATGGATGTTGAAACCTATCCACTTGGCCTTCGGGCATGCCACTTGTGTCAATTGCCATTCCTGCATTCTCCCAGGACCCTGTGAATGGATCCTTGACCTGAATGGTGTGGACATATCCACCTTGATCCCATTGTGCTGATTCATCGTCTGGGTAGCTATTAGCGAGAATGCCGTCATGGGCGCTTCCTGTGACGTTGATGACTCTCTTGAAAGAATGCCCATCGCTTTGGGTGACTGATACAGTAGGAGCCAGATTATCTAATGTTACAGTCTCCTGATGGATTGATTCGTTCAAGGTAAATTGCCCCTCCTTCAGACCGAATCCGAATTTGTAGGCCGTATATCTGTAGAGTGATAGTTCTCTGGTGATGGGAGAGTTGTCGCAATTTGAATCACTAGCGTCAACGTACAAATCCCCATCATTGTCCTTCCCATCGGAGCAAGAGTCCTCAAATTCATCATCTGCATAGCCATCAGGATTATCCCCTCCCTCCAAACCTCTGAAGTCTAAATGGAAATTGGAGGGTAGTGCAATCCATGGGGTAAATCCGCCATTTTCGGTTTCTACTGCGTATAGGTCATTTCCCACAGCATCCTCGATAAATACCGTGGCCCCTTCCACCTTCTCACCATTGATAAGGGTCTGTAGTCTAACTAATTCAGCCCTGCTTACTTGGACGGCAAAGGGTGTCGGTTGAGTGTCTATCTTAATATTGGACCTATCGAGATTTGTCAAGGAAGCGAATGTGAAAACAGTGGAATTGTTATCAATTTCAACCGCAAGAGGGAATCCACGTGGAGTCATGTCATCACAGCTTGTACAGTCTCTAATAGGAGGGGTGATCACGTCACCTTGGAACTGATTGCCGGGGTATGCTTCTTGATCGGGCCAAGAGAGTCGCACTGGATCTGCGCCACTTGGTGGTAGCGGAATTGTTTCCGACTGCACAGTGACTGAGCTTTTCGAGACATTGTATGACATTTGAACTCCTGACCATGAATTCTCAGAAAAGAATCCTAAAGAGCCGTATTGCTGAACATCCGTCTGCCCGGTATTATAGTGCTTGATAATGGCGCCTGCGCCGGAAACACTGAAGTCGTTTCTCTGGATATCAAGTAATGCCCCAACTGCCCGGATTCCATCGGCATCACCGGTAGAAATAATCTGATTGTCATACATTGTGACTCCGGTCATGAATGCATGTAAGGAAGGACAGGTGAAGTCACCGTCCCAAAGCTTGCTGCTACTGCATGCCCCATTGCCGTTTGAAGAAATTGTGTTGTTTGCGAGGAAGACTCTGGATGCGGAAGCGCTAGGGCTGTTTCCTGTATACTTACCTGCAACGACAGGTTCCCTAGATGTCTGGAAAATTGTATTGTTCTCTGCGATTACATCAAAGGACCCTGTGAGGTAGAGTCCATTCCAGCCAGCAACTGGACCAATCTCATTGTCGTGAATCTCGGCATCACTGGATTGGACGGAGATTCCCGACCCTTCTCCTAAAACTTCAATGTCATTTCCTATGATATTGGCCACACCGCCGTTGTAAACAGTTAATCCCGAAGTGCCCGAAGTGATTTCATTTGAACTCACATCGAGGTCAAAAGTTACTGAACCGACTGACTTGGCGCCATTGATGTCTATCCCGTTGCAATTGACATTGATCACAGAGTTAGTTATGCTACCAGCAGTTGACCAGAGACCTATGCCATAATCACCTGTAGGTATCTGGGCGTTTTCTATTTGAACAAAAGACTTCTCGGCCCAAATTGTTGGTCTGCCATTAGCATTGTTGTTACAACCATTGTTCGTGCCCGAAAGGACGATGTCAGAGATTACAAAGGGTTTCACCAGTGAACCTGATGAATATATCTGAATTGCACTGCCGACAACAGATCTACTGTTATCATTTCCAACAACAAATGTTCCGCCATCAAAGGTTGGCTGCGCGAGATCAGTGGTTAGTACGCTACTAGTATTGACTTCGCTAAATCTTAATTCGGTCAGAGTTGGGCTTGCACCGTCGAGAACTAATGCTGCATATCGAAATTCGTTGACAGCTGAGATATAATGGGGAACACCCCAAGGGCCGTCGAGATCGACATACCTCATGGCTGTCTGTGAAAGGTCTACTGTGCTCATCATTACAACTCCCTCGCCGCATGAAGGATCATCAACGGTTATTTCCTGGGAGCCTTCAGAGATTCCGTAACAATCACCAGTTGCAGATGGATCGGCAGGTAGTGACCAACTAAGCTGGATTATTGATGCAGAGGTGGCATCGCTACTGCTCCCACATGTAGATTCACCTGCGCACAAGCTCCCTCGGACAACTAATTTTGAGCCATTTGAGAATTCAATTGAAGATCCGGGTTGAATGATTAATTTGGCACCTGTCGCAATCGTGATATCATCGGAAACAGAGTGAGTGCCGGACCATGTCTCAGTTCCAGTAATTATGCCCTCTGAAGTCTCATTGACTGCTGCTGAAACGAGAGAAGCGGGTAAAACTAGAGAGGAGATGAGTGTGCATAGGAAAAGTGAGGCAGTGGAGATAGACCTAACCTTGCGCCATCTCGCCATGTACCTTGGCAAATGCTGGTTGATTTAACCATAAGGCTGACATGGGCAGAAAAAATGCCTGCTATTGGGATGTAAATAGGTTTTCTACTTCATCGGACCAAGATTTGGCATCAAGAGTTCCGTATCCCAACTGTTCATCATGTATAGGAGCCGAATCAACTGTGTTTGAAGAAGATCGGGCTAGTGCAATTTTCACTCTTTCCATCTCTTCCTTATCAATCTCCTTATCCAGGCCAGAAATGATATCACTGTGTTGTTGTAATATTAGTGCTAGGGCCCCCGTAACAATCATCGTTGAGTCGCTAGTTCCAGTTGAATACGCATATGGGGGGTGATTGTCTGTTGATATGCAGGACCACAACAAGACACCTGGGGCCGATACTTCGGGCTTCTGATTTGGAAACGTCCTCTCCTCTCCAGAGATTGGATCTAGGTTTGATCCGATTGCACTGTTTTTCCAAATACTTCCATCATGTCCATGCGCACCGACCGCAATTACACCTTCAATGCTAGCTGGGGTGGAAACATCGCTGTAATTATCTTCACCCGCTGAGTTCCCAGCAGCGGCAACTATGAAGACGCCGAAATCCAAGGCCTGTAGGACCGAATCTACAGTTTCAGAAAAAGGAACCATATCCTTTGCTGGATTACTCCCGAGACTAAGGGAAATGATATCTGCGTCTTGAGAAACTCTACACCAATTGATCGCACGCGAAACCTTGGATCCATCGGTAGACTCTCCCGAGGAGTCCAATCCTATGGCGACCGATAGAGAGACTCCAGGTGCGGCGCCGGTAAATGTGCCATTTGCCGCCAACAGACCTGTCATCAACGTCCCATGACTCTCTAAACCGATATCTCGAGGATCTCCATGCAGCTCTAGTTGGAAATCCCTGAATCCGGTGAGGTTCAGAGTTTTAAACTCAGGATGATTGTGATCTATTCCAGTGTCTACTATGCAAACATTAACCCCTGTTCCTGTAAGACCGGTCATCTGTAGTTCCCTGATCCCACTGTCCTCATAGGCCCACTCAGAGTCAGGTAGAACTTTTGTGATGTAGGGAGAAATTATGCTCCATGTTAGTAGGATGAATATAGTGGAAACTGAGAATATAATAGCCCCCCAAGGCCATAGAAGCTTGTATATCGGAGATGCGGAGATTCTCAATTCACTTGCCTCTTGATCCGTTAGTCCATATTCAGAACCAGGGTATCCAGGCGCATTTTGGTCCACTGTAGTTAGCAGATTGGGATCGTCGGGTTCGGGCATTAGCTCCAAATCCTTCAATAGATCACCTTCAAGAAATATAGAAAGGTGGAGCTCCGATCAGAACGGTGCTCCAGTTTTCCGGCCGGGACGCTTGGTAATTGCCCATACTATCCCGAGGAGGAGGATAATGAAGAGGTAAGCCATCCAGCTCTGAATCCCTTCTTCTGCCACAGACCAAAGTTGAGCCTCTTTGACGCAGAACGGGTCTCCTTCGGATCTTTCGGAGACGCATGCCTCTAGCTCATCGTCCTCAGTCAACCCGGGTGGAATTATTTCGAAGAGGATGAAATAAGTATCAGGTTTGGAGAAATTTGTGAAATCCATTGGAATATAGAAAACAGATTTTCCTGATGCGGGGATGTCATTTACTGAACTGGCATTGACGCCCATTTCTGTCGTGCAGTGGATATCTTTGCATAGCTTGGCATGGAGTTCGACCCCCTTTGCGAGAACGTTGCCATCATTCAAAACTTCGACGACATATGTCTGTTCCTTCCCGAAGACGGGGTCTCCGCCGCCAATTAACTCAATGGTACTACCGAAGATTGACAATTCAGGAGCATCCTGCTCCAGGTATATCTGGTATTTCTTCGATTCGTTATTAGAAGGGTCAGACACAGAAATCTCCAACACATATTCATCTTGCTTTTCTGACCCTTGATGAGATAAAATCAAGGTCGTTGTACCATTGGAGAATGGGGCGATTGGTTGCTGTTGCGGGCCTGCCACCTGCCAATCTTCAATATCATAGCTGAAATTTAGTAGTGTGTCCCCATTCCCGAGGTTGCTGTATGGAATAAAAACCTGCAATTGACTCTGCTCAGAAGTGAAGAAAATAGTTGATTCGACGAAATCATCGGAAAGATGGAAACCTGAGGACTTTGGAACGTTCACCGAGACCGTATGGTCGAGGGAATACCCATCAGCAGTTGAGAAGAAGATTCTGACATTGTGACCGTCTGCAAAGTGGTGGGTGTTGGACTTGTTGGCCGGAGTGACTCTGACTCTGAAGTTTTCAATCGACATTGCATTGTCTAGCCCAAGATCGAAAGTTGCTGACTCATTCCAAGACCCAGTTGAATTTTCGAATTCGACTTTCCATAGTATCCCGTCGATTCCAGCGACTAATGCTGAAACTGAGTAGGAGTCGAAGGGGTTATGGCCGTCGTATTCTATGCGCATGGTGAACTCTGCGGATTCATAATTACAATCGGAATCCATGATGCAACTTGCATTCAAACCAACGGTCGCGCTACTTGTAGAAATGTCGGAGACCGAGATGTCCTGTTTCGAGACTCTCTCGATGCTCAGAGTGGTTAGAGGGCTCTCCTGGGCCGCACGGATCGTAATGCCTTGCCCACCCGTGAAGGTCATCTCCCTATTCCTCTGCTCTACGATAAATTCGCTAGAAGCATCGGCCCGGCCGGCAGGAAGTACAATTCGGAGAATTCCATCATCACCCAAGTCCTCTGACCATGAGATTCCTGATCCGGTGGAAATCTCCAGATCATAATCATTGATGATTCCCAATGAATTTACAGACCCGTTATAGTCGAGCCATTCCGTATCAAGCACCAATTCACCGCCAGTTGATAGGATTGAGTCTACTTCGCCGCCCTCGACATCCACGACCAAAAGGTTCACTGAAACAAGATATGTATCGGAGGAGTTGACAGTTACATACACTATCCATCTACCCGGTTCTATAGAAGCATTCCACTCATTACCCGTCTTATCTGGTTGGACTCTTTCCCGAGAAACTCCATGCTCCGGGATTAGGACGACCTGCCAGTCATCTCCGAAAATCCAATCATCGGAGATGTAGGAAACAGATCCAGAAACTTCCACGACGCCTGCTGAAATTTCTATATCCTCGATTATCGAAGAATCGAAAACTGAAATATTAGATTGATATGTGCTGAATCCGGTCTTCTCTACTGAGATGTTCCAATTACTCAGAGATGGGAGATATAATGACCAGTGTCCCGAAGAATCGGTGATTAATGAGTGATTCAGCCCAGAGTCACCGTCTTCCGTGATATTTACAGATGAATTGACGAGTCCTTCCAAGACACCAGGTTCTCCGTTGTCATCCAAGTCCCAGTAGACCCTGCCACTCAGTTCAACATGCTGGATGACATCGATATCGATGTTGTAGTTACTCCCAGCCGAAACTCCGGACTCATTTAGGGATGTGTTCGTTACGAGGAGCCTGATTCCATCCGGGTCAGTTTGATTCGCCCGAATATTCCAAAGTCCCGATACCAACCTGATCACTAACGGTTCCTCATTATCGGAAAACTGGGCATCGAAGGAACCCAGGCCTTCCTGAGATGTGAACATTATTTCCATTGGGCCCGGACTTTGTAACTCCATCCCAAGCATATTGAGGTTTATCGAAACCTCGGCTAACTCGTCGGTCTGGAACTCTAGGGATTCAGCCGCATTAGCTTGTGAGATAGATATGTTGGCCCGTAGTCCCTCGAAAACCCCACTGGAGGTCTGGAATTCTTCAATGATCATCACCCAATCACCCTCGGGCAAATATTCTGCAATTGTGCCAGTCTCATTTGTGGTGAATTTCTGAGTCCAACCCTGCTCTGAATCTTCAAAGATTACATCGTGATTCGATAGGTTTCCGAAGCTTCGGTTAGTTATCTTTGCATTGAACAACCATAATGGTTCAAAACCCACCGACCTCTCTACAACGACGCTGCTATCCATGCCAACTTGGAAAATTTGATTGAAGTCATACAATGTATCGAACTCTTCGCCGGCTGATGCGTTTGCCCGTTCTACCACTATTCTGTAGCTGCCGGGTTCCAATGAGATTTCTGCCCGTCCATCTGCAATCCACTCAGAGTCATCTAATTCAACAAAATAACCTAAGCCGTTTGGATGAAGTGAAGATACTTCGAATGGGTATTGAACCGGAGTCCCGTTAGATAAGTTATTGTCCTGTGTATTGTCAATGAAAAGATCAACCATTACAGTGCTGTTAGATTCAGTAAATAGAATTAGATTCAACTCGGTTGATTTGTTGAGTTCTAGTTCCTCTGCGCTTGAAACTCCAAGATCATCTGGAGGATTCAGTCTGAAGGTCCAATTTCCCTTTGGCAATAGCATCTCGAAACCGCCAGACTGGCTTACTGGTTTTGTCCATCTAGCATTAGAAGATTCGTTGTTCGGGGAGTTTGCAGTTACTGTAACAGGGATCCATCCCGAAATGTCGTCCATGTATCGGTATCCTTCTCGATTCAGATTAACTGATCCAGTGACCAAAAATGCATCAACTACTGTGATGATGACATCTTCCAACCCATCAATGACGGTGAATCGGGTTCCATTGGAATAAAATCCCTCTATTCCGGCAATTACCTCTACAGTGGCATCAACGTCTGCATTCTCCGGGAGAATCACACTGAATTCACCCAACTCGTTGGTCTTTGTGCTCTGAGTGAAACCATTCCACTGGAAAATTACCTCTTGGTATTCCATTGGCTGTCCAGGAAGGCCGGTGTCGGCAGAAGGATAATACATTACTGTTCCATTAACAGCCCTGCTTGTCTGGAATTGATATGTTCCGTTCTGGTCATTATCAGTAACATCGATTCTTTGCCAAATCTGCTTCTCTCCATCAATTGTATGGTTCAAAATCCATGATCCGACAGAGAGCTCTACATTATATTCGGATGAATCGGGATCAAAGATTGCCTCCACGGGTGATTGAGAGAGGTTTTCTGGACGAAGCATGACATCTAGATCGTTGACTGGGGTGCCTCCATCGGAGAGGGTGAATGTGAGATCGAACATCTGTGGTACAGTTGTCGGTAATGTTTGCGAGGAAGATTCCAATGGGAGGAAGATAAAGGACTCTGAAATCTCGGGGAATCCATCTTCATCCAAGTCGACCTCAACTAGGTACTCACCAGGGATTATGGGGCCTATCACATAGTTCCCTTGATCATCTGGGATTACTGTACAGGGAGTGATGACCAAATCACCGCATTCAATTGTGGCATTTTCCCTAGACTCATTGGATGGGAATATGAAAATTGGCGACGAAAGTGATGTCCCATCGGCGTCCAACATGGAACCCTCAATGCTGCCACCAGAGATCGTTACCTTGTTGGCCTCATTTGCCGGAGCAATACCTATCTCAATTATGGTGCCAAGATCGACTAAAGAACCATTGCCGAAATCCACTGAGACCTCGTATTTCCCGGGTAGAGCATCAATTACATGGAAGGAACCGGGGGCGACCATTGCCCCACTGAAAATACCCTCCCCGGAGAATGACCCTGAGCCATTTATCGAACCGTATGAGTCTAGATCGGTCGATGTGTTAACCTCAAATGTTCCTGAGCCGATAAAGGTCGATTTGGACAAGGAACGCGTGAAAAGACTCGTTCCCTCTGAAGTGTACCGGCCGGCCGCGTTAACTGAGCCATTAATCAGATACTCAGTCACGTCCAATGAGCATGCAACAGATCCCTGTGGAACATTTCCTCCTTGACAAGTCTCAATTGAAGAAATGCCAAATAATTCCCCGACCACTTTTCCCATTCCTGAGAATCGGCCTTCGCCGGTAACACTGTGATTATCAAGAATAGTCATTGAATGATTGCCAGTGAAATCGGTCACAGTTGCCACACCGATGGATGTGAAAAAGCCGGGACCGGTGAATGTTGCTTCTCCTAACCCGTTGAAATTGAGGGAGTGACCCACGACTGTCCCATTAGAAGTCTCCAAAACATAGGGCTCAATGGAAACCTCTGAAGACGAAGGGGTTAGGATCACATTTGCCCCAACCACTGGATCTCCATCGAAATCAGGGCTTCCTGCCCAGCTAGCTATTCCTGTGGCTGAGGAGGGTTGTACAACAATCGATGCTTCTATTTCTGACAGACCATTGCTATGGCCATCCTCAGCTGAAACGTTCACGATTGACTCGGAAAGCCACGTTGATCCGTAAACATTGCCTAATATTCCAGTAACGGGGTTGATTCGCCTGTCTGTATTGCTCTCAGTGAAAAGCTCATACATTGAGTTCCCCACATCTGCTGACATTATCATTGACCTAGCTGAGTCAAGGTCTGGTTCGCCGGTAAATGCTGAGACTCTGATCTTTCCAGCGGGCACCCTGAAAGAATAGTGGCCATTCTCATCCGCCTGGGTGCTGCCTATAGGAATCCAGTAGGTCCTATTATCTCGATCTACTACTTCCCCATTGGAATCGGTGATCTCTTCACCGCTGAATGCATCCCTCTCAATCAATATACGGGCATTGGGCACAGGTCCGACTCCATCTAACTCAACGGTACCCTGAATGGTAGCGCCACTGTAGTACTTGACTATCTTGACATATCTGTTGGAGTCATAAACAGTACCGCATATCTTACTGAGCTGGACACCCGTTTCATTTACCTCACATTCCTCACTGTCATACCAATTTGAGATGACGAAATGGTTCATCATTGCGCCTGGGAGCGCGAATGCATTCTGAAGATAAGAGTCGGGGGCGCCCTGGACACCTGTCTGTTGTGGGTTAATCCAAACGGACGGATTCTCTGCACCCCCCTGAAGTCCCAATGTGGAAGATCCGTAGCCGACGTAAATTCTTGCAATCATAGTTTCGAAGAATTCTGGTTGGTGTTGGTAGTCGATATCTAGCATCCTAATTACCTCGGACGCACCCAATGAGCCGGCACTCTGCCTGACTATATCATCTAGGTATTCATCCTGATATTGGTCCTGGGTTCGAGGAATAATGGGGCCGTCTCCTCTTTGTGTCTGGTACATAGTAGAGATGTATGTATCCATGTCCAAACCCGAGAGCCTCGTTGGTGCATGGAAAATCCCAGTTGCCTGGCCCCTATGATAGCTGTAATCGCCGTAGTAAGATCCTCCGAGAGGGTAAAGGCGGTCGTCCACAGCGAAATATCGGATTTCATGATTCCTAGTAGTTGTTGAGCCAGTTGCGGAACTGTAATCCTGGACATCATACTCTATGGAAGTGATTCCATGGTAGACTCCAACAATCCCCTCAGTGTCCAATGCAGTGGTCAAGAATGCCCTGACCATTGCTAGTCTGGCATTGCTCCTATGGAGATTCGTTGAAAGATCGAAGTAATTTTCTATGAGGTCTCCGGTATACTTGGAGCCGCCGATGTAATAGTGTTCCGGATCATTCACTTCGAATGCCGAGGAAGAAGCCCTAGTCTGATTGAATAGTGACATTGCAGATGACTCGTCAGTGGTTGAATTGCCAATTTGATTTCCGTCTTGGAATACAACCCAGTGTTCATCTTGTGTAGGAATTCCTGAAGGACTCAGGACATGCCCTCGCAGCAGCTCCACATCATTGTACTCTGCGACAACCCCTAGAGATCTGGACATTACAAATTCGGTACCACCAGTAGAAACTATTTTCTCAAACTCTTCGAGTTGTTCAGGAGTCAAATACTCGTTCAAGGTTGCGATGAATTCATCGCTTAAATCTCCTGAATTGTAGACTCTGTCGGCAGTTGCCAGTGTGGCAATAAAAAGCGCCAGAGTTTCTTCTTGGCCTGCCGCTAGAAGCATCCCTCCACTCTCAGGGATACCAGTCTGAAAGTTGTCCGCTACTGTTGGATGCTGCCCGGAAGCTAGAGCCTGGAAGCCATAGTCCCACCATGAGACAAATGCTGGGCGATGGCTGAATTCTACATCGGAATCCTGTTGAGAAAGCCAGTCATATGCATCATTCCACCCATATCCATTGAAGCCTGGTCCGAATGTTCCCATGTACCATAAACCGGAAGCTTCAGGACTGTATTCCTTACTATTCATAATTGAGAAGATGTTGAAGAAGTCTTCTCTGAGTATATCTGGAGCAAGGTTGTAGATTTCTAAATCGACATCATAGGATGAATCTTGACCCCTAGGAATTCCCGAATCGATACCATAAGTTGCATGTTGGGACGAGACGAGCAACAATACCAGAATGATTGCAGGGATTCCGGGGTTTGACTTCGAAGCTGGCCAGATAGAACGGAATCGGGCCCTTGGAGTGCCGATTCCAGAGATACGCCAAACCTTCGAGAATCGGGAGAAGCCTGCTGAGTGCCACATCATTGAAATCCCAATTCCTCCAGTCACGGCCATTGCTGGTGTTGCGTTGATGATGAACCGGCCAGCAGTCCAAGCCATGTAAGTGGCAATAATTACCCAAAGTCCTAGTAGGGTATTGCTAGGCTTGTTCTTCCTTGAACCCCTCCACAGTAGGACCATGCCACAACCAATGGCAATGAGGAACACTACCGGCCCATAAGAAGCAAAGAGTTGTCCTCGAGCAGGAGCCTGAGCCTCTCCAATTGTCCCGAAAATCTTATTCTTTGAGAAATAAAATCCGCCAGTGAAGAGAATATCCCATCCATTGTATATTTCAGCTCCCTGTAGGACGAAGAGTGAGCTGAGTATCGATCCAAAGAGAATGATTCCTGTGATTACAACTAGTAGCCAAGGCTTGTCCCTGAACGAGCTTGCAACCCAACCAACTGCAAGGGTGAATCCAATTATGTAGAACATAGGTTGCATGCCGCTAGGGTCGAAAAGTAAATTCATTCCCGGCCACGCATAGAAGGGGAATGCCAATACAATGGCTGTCAACATCATCTGCAACGCTGCTGAAGTATATTCCAGACTGTCCTTACTTCGGAAAATATTGATTGCAACCTGTGCTGAATAGGCCAAGAATAGGATTCCCGGGCCATAAACGAAACCTTTCCAACCGAGCGCCATGACAGAAAAGCAGACACCCGATAGAGTTGCATTGGCCATTAACTTGGGATTATTTTTCCAAGTCTGCCGCAATCCGGCCACAATGTAGAGTGGATTTGAATCGGCCTTTTCGAATACCTTTTTCTGCTCGAGAGAAGAAATTGCTACAATCCAAAAATAGAATGCGATAGCTAAGAAAAGCATTGCAAATGAGTCGTGATCAGTCATTGCAAAGGTAGAACGACTAATGTGGCCGGGCATTAATGCGATCAACCATGCTGAGACAATACCAGCCGTTCTACTATGAACCCTCTTTGACATCCCAGCTACTGGAAAGACGATCAATGCCCCGAAAATCGCTGGTAGTGCGGCCATGGACCACCAAACTGCTTCCTCTGTAGGGATCTCTAGAGCCCATGAAAGCCCTAGGCCCCCCAAGGCCAGAGACCAAGAAAACAATGGTGGCCTTGGATTAATTCCGCCTACTGGGTATGATCTATCTGAATCGAAAATCAGATGGCTCCGCTCTGCTATTACATAGTCTACGACCCTCTTCATGTACCAAGGGTCGGAGCCGCCCGACATATCCCATAATCCTGTTCCAGTAGCATTCATCGCAGGGATGATGCTCCATCCAGCTCTGACAATAAGTGCGGTTAGGAAAGCCATTCCAATCAACACGCTGTAAGAGTTTGTCGTCCACCATGTTCTGAAAGCACTGGGTTCCCTATGAGGGGCAATGTCACCGAACCTTCCCCTTGATGCTGCCATAATAGTGAAGAAATTGAGCCAGAACCAAACAAAGAACCAACTGAATGAGCCAATTATTCCGGGGTCGGAAAAGATAGAAGGGATCTCGTTTCCAAGTTCATGGACCCTCCCGATAGTGAAAATAAACCAATTTACAACAATGACTGCCCCGAGAACATGCCATCCTTCTGCCCGGCAGAAGGCGTGTATGAATACGACCAGGGAAGAGAAAGAAGCCCAAACAACCCCGAGGTGGCTGGCTTCCGAGAATTGTCCGAGATCGGATAATTGCCCTAACCAAATCAATGGGATTAGGTAGCAGAAAAATACTGCAAGTGAATATAGTACGGGCTCCTTGCTATCTGAAATTCCCGGAATAGGGGAGAACATATTGCCAGAACCAATCCTTTCGAATGAACCTCGTATACAGATCATTACTAGATTTCCCAATGCAACTGAACAGAATAGGAATGTGAAAAATGCGCTTCCTATGGCTAATCTCTCATCATTTATTGTTGCTGAAGTGACTGCTGTTTCTAGGATTCCTAGGTCAGCGGCATAGGATACTGAGAGATGAATCCCCAAAACCACTGAAAGTAGGATTGTGGTTTCCTCGGGCCTGTTGGCCCCCATAAAAATGCATGTTGCTACGCCTACCAGAATAAAAGACAAGACAGATAAGTTGTCGAATTGTGAAGGTACGACAAAGTTTGCAAACAGGGCAATTGCTATGATCGCAGCATAAGTTGAGAATTGTCTAAGTCCTGTAGATCCCAGAGTAGTAACTTCTGGGAGAATACGCCCGATGCACGCAGAAAGCAACAAGGAGAAGGTGACAATAGCGGCATCAGCCAGATAGTTACCATCCAAAGAACGCCCCTCTAACAGAGAGATTGCCAAGAAAAATGCGAACAGTGCCGAACACGTTGCTAGGGGTGCCGTAGCGATGGAAATAGATACCTTGCCACTGGGGGCTTGTTCCACGTCATCCATTCTACGCACCTACCATTTTGCCTATGGCTCGGAAGCGGCCGACCTAAACGGGTGTTTTAACCATTCTTGGGACAGGGTAATGCGCCAGTACATCAGAATAAGTTTTTGGCTACCTCGGAAGTGCCTGATAGCCGATATCTGAACGATGGAATGATCCGTCCAAATTGACGCAGTCAATTATCTGGTATGCGGCATCTATTGCAACTGATAAAGTTGGAGCCAAACCGGTTGACGAGAGCACCCTGCCACCCTCGGAGACTAGGTCTCCGTCTTTATTGAAATTAGCTCCTGCAATGTTGACATAGCCAAGGATCTGTCCTTCTTCAATGCGGGATTCCCAACCCGAGACAATCCTGCCAACATGAGGTTTTGTCGGGTATCCCTCGGAAGCAAGAACAACAGTGGCCGAACTGAGATTATTGAATTCAACGTCTTGATCCATCAGCCTTCCTTCAGCTGTGGCGAGCAAGGCATCCCCGAAGTCGGATGAGATCAATGGTATTGTTACCTGGGCCTCGGGATCTCCGAATCTGACATTAAATTCCACGACCCAAGGATAATCATCAGAGTCGATCATTAATCCAACGTAAAGGCATCCCCGGTAGGGCATCTCATCAAGGCTGAGGTGTTTGTGCATAGGAACTATGATTTTCTCCAGCACCCTTGCCATGACCAGATTTGTGACAACGGGGGCAGGAGCATATGCCCCCATACCACCTGTATTTGGCCCTAATTCACCGTCCATTGCCCTCTTGTGATCCTGACTTGGTGGCAACGTAACAAATCCGGACTCATCCATGATTACTAGGACTGAAGCCTCTTCACCAGAAAGAAACTGCTCAAGTAATACAATACCATCTGTTTCCAAGCCATTTTCTAGGGCCGATCTTGCCTCCTCGCGAGATTTGGTTACAGTGACGCCCTTGCCACCTGCTAGAACGTCCCTCTTCACCACCCATGGCGGATTGAAAATATCCAAAGCTGGGTCAATTTTCTGCACGGAATCGATGATTTGGAATCGACCTGTGGGAATTTCCAGAGAGTTCATCACATTCTTTGCATGTAGTTTTGACCCTTCGAGTTTTGCGGCACTGGAATGCGGTCCGAAGCATGGCACGCCCTTACTACGCAATATCTCTGCCAAACCATCCACCAGTGGTGCCTCAGGTCCCACTACTACCAGCCCAACACCTAGAGAGTCCGCTAGGCTGGCAATTTCATTGACATCTGAAGAGTTCAAATCATGATTTGTGCCAATCAAAGACGTGCCGGCGTTTCCAGGGCAACAATGGATCTCTGAAACAGAGGGGCTGGAGGAAAGTCCCATTGCAATGGCATGCTCCCTTCCGCCACCCCCGACAATGAGGACATCTAGTCCACCCATGAGTTAACGATAGTGACTAGGGAAATAATGGATTCCATTCTGGGCCCTACTAGTAAGGTACTGATTTGAGGCCTAGACGGTAGCCTAGCACGTTGAATGATCTATGAATCAATGGAGTTACTATCAAGAGTATCCCCATCCCGAAAAATAAATCTGGACTAGAGACTACCGAGGGGCTGAGGAATAGATGACCAAACAAGAATGTCGAGACTGCGAATGGCATAGTATCTAGGAGGGGTGCCTTGGAGCTGAGTTCTCCCTCCCTCATGTGACCCATTCGTCTTTTCACGAAAGATCCTACTGAGTCCCCAAACATGCAACCAAATCCTAAAACACAGCCGATTAGAAAGGAAGCCGAAATATCGCCGCCAATGTAGAACCAAGCATTGCCGAGATCAGTTGTGCCAGAGTTGTAATCCCCCAAAGGATCAATAAATGGGGCTGCATTTATCTCATTACCTCTTGCAATTAAGTGAGTGAGGACACAAAGAATACCCCCTCCAATGGTACCTCCGGCGAATCCGTTCCAAGTTTTTCCATCACCGAGAATCCTGTTACCATCTGACAACCTCTTACCGGCGTCTATAGGGAAAACACGTATTCCAGTCATCTCCGGTATCCACTTGCCGCCAAGCATTGCAGCCGTATTCGAGAGGTAACCCGGGATGTATAGCCAAAGAACCAACAGAGGTGCCAAAATAGGGTCCTCCCAAGGAGGATCTACAGATACCATCGGCCAAAGCAGTTGGACGCCGTCATTGAACTTTCGCACACCAAATTAAACAAGTAAAACTACAGAAGTTAGGGATTTCATGGGTGATATTCATTGCCCTATGGTCTACCCGCGAGACAATGAAAGCTGTGAAATCGCTCTCATTGGCATTTACATTAGTTCTGTCAGTGACCGTATTGCCGGTAGTATCAATGGCGGAAAGTGGAAACGAAATTACCATAGAAAATGATGTGACTTGGGAACTGGAAGATGCCATAATTACCCAGGATATCAGGATTATAAATGGTGGCTCTCTGACTCTTTCAAACGCCCAGTATTCCATAGAACCGGGAGTGGAAATCTACGTCGATTCTGAATCATCATTCAATGTTTCCAACTCTGATTTAGTTGCTTCTGATCCTCCTGCAAATCTGGAAGGTTTTGGCTACTGTGACGAGGGGAATAGATCTGGAGTGAGAGTCTTGACTTCATCGAGCAATACTGTGAGAGTAACTTTTTGGCCAGTTGAAGGACTTAGCTTGGATGGTTATCTTGTCTATTTTGGGGGATGGACGAATAACACTGAAGAAATGAGTGGGGACGAATACTCAATCGTGCTTGGCGCTGGTCCCATCGACCTGTGGCTGGGGCTAGTTGGACCAATGTGTGATGTGACTCTGAGCCAGATAGGAATTTACGAACTTGATTCAAATTTCGAGGTTGTTCAATCGGAGATCGGTCCCGCGGCGAATTTCCAATCCAAGAACATGATGGTGAAGGGTGATCCAGGGTTCACTATTACTGTCGACGGGGGGATGGTAGTATCAGACTCTGCAATTTCGGGTGGTCAGATTTCTGCGAAGGGTAATCTCACAATTAACGACACTCTTTTACATAGGGTGGGTCCGATATTAATGAGCTCTGACAGTTCTTCTATCTCTTTGGGAGGCTTCACTTCTTTTGAACAAAGCACGGATGATCATGACGTTAGAGCCAGGACTGGTTCCCATATTCATTGGGGGGAGCATGTCAATGGAACTGGTGGTTTGACCGATAAATGGGAGAGGGTGATGGGTAGCCAAAGACTGGTTTTCGACGCCGTGTTTGTTTACTATGAGATTTCTGGGATGCATAGCAAGAATTCTTACTGGAATTACAGTGATTCCAGTGGAGTCTCATACATCGATAGTGGAAAGGAAAGAGTGGTTGAGATAGCATGGTCTGATGACAATGTTTGGGCAGAGAGTCCAATTTGGACGGAGGAAGCAGTAGTTTCAATATCCGACTATAGGACAGCGTGGAATCCCGAGAATTCGGGGATTAGTGATTATGGTGGTGGTCAATTCGCCCTTCCTTGGGTTGATGAAATTAGGGTAAATGACTCCATCCCCAATATTGGATGGTCCTCGTTGGAAGTGATTGGAGATGGTGGTGGACTTATTTTGAATGCTACAATTGGAGATTCCCTGAATGTCAAGGCATTACTGAGTAACTCTGGTTCAGCGGCCGCAATCGTTGCGATTAGCTGCTACATCCCTAACACTGGATCTGATGCGGATATCTCCCCTCAATACCCAAATGCGATGATTGGCCCGGGATTGAGTGAAGAAATAGAGTTCAGCTGGAGGGTTGCTGAAGAAGGCCCGTATGCAATAACCTGTGAGATATTAACTCCAACTCAATTGGTAAATGAGTCAGCATTTGGCGGGGGCGAGCTTTCGAGTTCAGTGGTTAACTGGGACGAAAAGGAAGAAGGTGAAGGACCCCCATACCTATTGCCATTGATGATTTCAGTGATCATCGGGACGGGTTTAATTGGATATATTATTTCCCGACACCAAACTGGGGAAATTGATGATTAGGGTCACAGAATTCCTTGTGATATGGAAGACTCTGCGATTTTTATGAAACCAGCAATATTGGCACCGTTGACATAATCCCCGGGTGTTCCAAATCTCTCGGCGGTGTCGAATGCATTCTTGTGAATGTTGACCATGATTCCTTCGAGTTTTTGATCGACCTCCTCACGGGACCAACTCAGTCTTAGGCTATTTTGGCTCATCTCTAATCCGGACGTTGCAACGCCCCCGGCGTTGGAAGCCTTACCTGGCGCAAAAAGAACGCCATTGGACTGGAGGCAATCAACGGCTTCAGGAGTACAGGGCATGTTTGCCCCCTCTGCAACCGCCATAACCCCACCGTCTACAAGCATCTTTGCTTCTTCCCCATTTACCTCGTTTTGGGTAGCACATGGCAAGGCAACATCAGCTTTTGTGCTCCAAAGTTGGTTGAGGTTAGGCTCTGGCTTCGACTCAGTGTACTCTATACCATCAAATTGTTCGGCATATTCCTTGATCCTGCCTCTGCGATTATTTTTTAGATCCATTATCCAAGCAAGCTTTTCCCTATCAATTCCTGAGGAATCAAAGATATAGCCACTACTATCGGACATTGTGACGGGCTTTCCTCCGAGATCAATGACCTTCTGACATGCAAATTGTGCGACGTTTCCCGATCCACTAATTATTACTGAAGCACCATCGAAAGATTTTCCTTTAGTTGCGAGCATCTCCCGTGCAAAGTAAACTAGGCCGTATCCCGTAGCTTCTGGTCTGATTAGTGATCCACCGTACGATAGTCCCTTTCCAGTTAGAACTCCTGTGAACTCATTGGCTAATTTCCTATACATTCCGAAGAGGAAGCCTATCTCCCGACCGCCGACCCCAATATCTCCTGCAGGGACATCCAAATCTGGGCCAATGTGCCTCCACAATTCCATCATGAAAGACTGGCAAAATCTCCTTACTTCTGCATCTGACTTTCCCTTGGGGTCAAAATCAGAGCCTCCCTTTCCTCCACCCATAGGTAAGCCCGTCAAACTGTTCTTGAAGATTTGCTCAAAGCCAAGGAATTTCAGAATTGAAAGATTGACGCTTGGGTGGAATCTTAGCCCGCCCTTGAAAGGTCCAATTGCACTATTGAACTGAATCCGAAATCCACGGTTAACATTTAACTCGCCACTGTCACTATGCCAAGGGACTCGGAACTGAATCACCCTCTCAGGCTCAACCACACTTCTAGCTACGTCCAGATACTGTGGGTTTTCCTCTATTACCGGACCAAGGCTTTGGAGGACCTCTTCCACTGCTTGGTGGAACTCCGGTTGATCTGGGTCTCTTGCTAGCACGCTACCGTAAACTGATTTCATTGCTCCGTCCATCTAATCACCAACGACTTCCGAAATTTTGGGTCGGACGATTGACCCAGCTGAGTTCCCCTTTTCAATAGTTCCAAAAAAAATGCCTACATTGTCAGGAAAACAACTGACGTTCTGCTATCTCTGATACTTTTTCCTCCTTACCGGGCAAGGTCATCACATAGACGGCACTTTGGCTGACTTGTCTTTTTTTCAGGGCATCGGCGATTGGTGAAACCTCGCGGAACCAACGAGTCTTGCCGTCATCCCCTATTATACGAACATCTACTTGTCCCATTCTGGGTTCAGAAAGTAAAAGTTTCACACTGGGGACATCAATTGCCACGTATCCCGGATCTAGCCCGGATCTGTATGCGATATCATCCTCTACGGTCCTCCTTGAATCGGAGTCACTGGCCAGATTGACTAGTCTATCAATCTGGTCAGTCGATAGCTGTTCCATACGCCGACTAAGACAGACTTTCATCAATTTCCTATATTTCAGTCTCCTGATGATATCAGCAGCAAAATCTCCGGAGTTTCTCAACAGGGCCCATATCTCAGAATCCACTCTTCTTTGAAGGTCCTCTGGATTGGGTAATGAATCCATTGACCGTTCAACTGCTCTGGAAAGCATCACCTCTGTCACTCTTGTGACCCTGTGGAAATATACGGCACTGTACATCAAACCCCTTGCGACCAACATCCCCTCGAGAGCTGAGATTCCACCCTCCTCAATTGCTATGTCACCCCCGATGGTATCCATGCACCCGATTAATCTGTGATGGTCCACTACTCCATGCCTGACACCAGTGAAATGGGAGTCACGAAGCAGATAGTCCAATTGATCACAATCAACGGGACCGTGAATTAGGTGAGCCATAGTTAGATCGGTTCCGGAAAAATCTTCCTCACCCTCTTTCCAACTCATTAGTGATCTTTCGGTCCCCGATGCACCCGGTCCCCTGATTAGTGACGCTACAAATTTAGGGTCAATATCATGCCTTTCTAGTATCTCGGGAATTGGTTTCCTATCTTCAGAAAATGGTTTCTCATCCTCTATTTCAATGTCATATTCGCCCAATATTATGCCCTCAGTAATTGACATGTGATCCAGCCCCCCTCTTTCATTCAGGATATGCTCCAAAGTGTGGGAATATGGGCCATGACCCACATCATGAAGCATTGCTGCGACCTCAACAGTGACTTTGTCGTGCTCATTAAGATCTAGAGAAGAAGCGATGTGCGAAGCGATGTGCGAAGCGCCTATTGAGTGCTCGAATCGTGTATGATGAGCCCCTGGAAAAACTAAGTGAGCTAGGCCGAGCTGCTTGATGTGGCTTAGCTTGTTTATTTCGGGTGTTGCCAGTAGATCCTCAGTGACACCCTCGAGTTTGAATCGGCCATGAATTGGATCATTGATGAACTTCATCCTTATTCCCGTATAAGCCACTGGACCATTGCCCTTGAACCGCTCGTGTAGAAATGTAAAGTCTCGGAGTAAGTTCACCATATGTATTTCATTTGCATTTCAATTGCAATACATTTATGAGCTAAACCTATCCCTAGGGGATTAGGAGGTAGGCGCGATGTCAGGCAACAGTCCAATGGTTTCACTCAGAGTTCCAGAAGATCACCTGTTAGAATTAGACAGGTTAGTCGGTTTTGATGGAATGAGAAACAGGTCTGATGTAATTAGAGAGGCGGTCCGAAGGATGCTCGCAACTCAGTCAATTGGAAGGGGCGATAGGTTGGAAGTTAATCTTGGGCCGGAACTGTCTGTAAGACTTCGTGATTTCTGCAAAATTTCCGGAGAGGAGCCAGAAGCCGTTGTAAGACAATCGGCTAGAGAGTTCATTCGAAAGGAGATGATTGAGGGCGTGACAGTCGTCGAGCTGATTGCTCGAAGAATGGAAGAGTTGCGATCTAGGATGGATGAAAGTTCAAACGCTTGAGGTGAGAGATTGAGCGAGGATGGGATGCACAAAAAAGGGGGGGGGCGGGTTTCCCGCCCTCCCACAAACATCTCAGATGGAGAAAATCTATTCAAAAACGGAATCAGAAGGACCAGAAATGTCTCAAAACTGTCTGACGCAGTTGGATACACACCCTCGCAAGCACCCAGAAGAGCAAGAGGGCCATAATACGAATTAAACACACACCGTCCCGCACATTCGTGCGGGGCAACCCTCCGCTTCTCTGAAATGTAATGCCTGAGACGGAAGGTTTGTATGAATGCGAGCATCAATGACTGGAACCGATTTGAACGCCTAACCCCATACAGAGTTAGAGAGGTCCTACTGGTTGCTAGTCAATTTGACAGGTACATATTGGAAGAATCGGGATACTTGGCAGAGATCCTGCAAGATGAATACTCCTCGCTGAATTTATCGCAAGCCCCCCGAATTATCCATAGCCCGGAGTTGGACGATGCTGTCTCTTTGTTTGAAAATCGGTTGTTTGACTTAGTGATCACGATGCCAAAGGTTGGAGGTTTTGATGCCAAGTATATAGCGAAGAAAATTAAGAGTATTCGGGACGATATCCCTGTTGTCCTCCTTAGTCAGAACACCAGGGAGCTTGCCTCCCTAACTACTGGTGATGGTATTGATAGGATCTTTGTGTGGAGCGGTGACAGTAGGATATTACTGTCGATATGCAAACTAATCGAAGATGAGAGGAATGTTGAGAATGATGTCAGGGATGGTGATGTTCAGGTTGTTCTACTCGTGGAGGACAGTAGGAGGTTCTACTCGGCATACCTCCCCCTCCTATACACCCAACTAGTTGAACAAACGACTAGACTAATTGGAGATGGAGGAAACCTGCATGAGAAGATTCTGAGACTCAGAGCAAGAGCGAAGATAATGCTAGCCACCGACATGGAGGAAGCAAAGAAGATCATTGGTAAATATTCTAGGAACATTATTGGAATTTTCACAGATGGAAGGTTTCCCAATCCTAGTGGGAAAAGAGAGACTGCTGGTTTGGAACTTGTCAAGTATGCTCGGAGTGGTCACAGGAACATGCCAATACTTCTACAATCGAAAAACATTGAATTAGCAGAACAAGCGGATTCCCTTGGGGTGCCATTCCTTCACAAAGAAGACCCGATGCTGTACAACAGGATTGAGGAATTCATGGTCAATGAGATGGGTTTCGGGGATTTCATTTTCAAGATGCCAGAGGGTGAAGAAGTTGGTAGAGCGTCTACCTTGGAGCAATTGGCTGATTTGATTGATCATGTCCCTATAGAGTGTATTGAATTCCTTGCTGGCAGAAATGGATTTTCGCATTGGTTACGAGCACGGACGCAATTCTCACTTGCTGCGTCAATTAGGCCAATGACCTTGGATGACTTCGAAGAGTCTGAGGAAGTAAGAGAATTCATTTCTCATACTATTAGAACCCACATCAGGGAAATAAGAGGAAGAACCATTGTTGACCATGGTCCTGATTCAGATGGTTCCGGTTTCCTAAGAGTTGGCCGTGGCAGTCTTGGGGGGAAGGGCAGAGGATTGGCGTTCCTCTTCACGAACCTCACAGAAATGGGATTGGGTGATGGATTCCCAGACGTTGAAATTGTGATTCCGAACTCCGTGGTAATTGGAACAAGAGTCTTTGGAAGCTTCATTGAAAGAAATGATCTAGCTAGGTTCGCGTACGATAATTTTGAAGATGAGGAAGTGAACCATGCTTTCCTTGCGAGTGATTTCGATGACTCTGAGATTGAAGGGGTCAGAAACATATTGGGTTCTTTCAAAACGCCAATAGCTGTTCGATCTTCAAGCTTGCTTGAGGACTCTAGTTTCCAACCTTTTGCGGGAGTTTATTCAACTTTCATGCTTGCAAACGATCATGAGGATATTGAGGTTAGACTGGACAGATTACTGCAGGCGATAAAATTAGTCTATGCCTCGATTTTTCACAGAGGGGCAAAATCGTATGTGACTGCGACAGCTAACAAAATTGAAGACGAGAGAATGGCAGTTGTGATTCAGGAAGTCATCGGCAGAGAGTCTTCAGGGAGGTTCTACCCTGATATTGCAGGAACTGCTAGGAGCGTGAACCATTATCCAATAGATCCTCTGAGAATGGAGGATGGGATTGCTGCAGTCTGCATAGGCCTGGGCAGGCAAGTTTCCTCAGGTGGGAAATGCCTGAGATTCAGCCCCGGTCAACCCAAAAGGGTGCATCAATTCCACAACAACGACTCGACCATCAGTTCTTCTCAAAGCAGCTTTTTTGCGATACCAATGGTCAAGGAATCTGGAGTAGTGCAGCAATCAGAGGGAGGGAATCTTCTGCGTCTTGGACTTTCTGCGGCCAATGAGGATCAGAGGCTCTCCCTAGTAGGCTCTACCTATGTAACCGCTGACGATAGGATTGTGGATTCGATCAGAGAGGGTGATGGGCCGCTACTGGTTACCTTTGCACCTATTTTGAAGTATGAGAGATTTCCTCTATCGGAAATAATTCGTAATGTCTTGGTCAAATGCGAAGCGTACATTGGTTCTCCTGTGGAATTGGAATTCGCACTGAACATTGACAGAGAATCGGGGATGAAATCATTTGCGATTCTGCAGGCGAGGCCAGTTTTGGACGATTCGGTTGAGATAGATATAGATCTGGACGAGGTAGAAATGGAGAGTTCGCTCTGCGTAAGTAGCAGGTCCCTGGGGAATGGCGTAATTGAGGGTATCAGAGATATCGTGTATGTTCACCCAGGAAGAATGAACAGAATGAAGACTGCTGACCTAGTTCCATTTATTGAGGAAATTGACGCTGGTCTGAGGGATCAAGAGAGACCATACATTCTGATAGGGCCCGGAAGATGGGGTTCATCTGACCCCTCTCTCGGAATTCCAGTGGAATGGAGTCAGATCATGGGTTCGAAAACAATTGTAGAAGTACCGATGGAGGACATTCACGTCGATCCATCTCAAGGCACTCACTTCTTCCAGAATATTGTCAGCTTCAACATAGGGTACCTCACGATAGGAAATGAGGACTACATTGATTGGGAGTGGTTGGATTCCATTGAGCCGAAATTTGAAATCAATGGACTGAGGCATGTCTCTTTGGAAAGCCCAATCAAAGTCATCCTAGACAGCAAGGACTCTGAAGCGATTGTTGTAAAATGAATGCCAATATTATTGGTCGTTCTATTTGTGACCAAATCCATGGCGCCTGGGGATAGTGGTTGGCAACCGAGCTTTATTGCCCATAGAAACCTCAGGGATTCGCAATTGGAGATGATCGAAGATGGTGTAACTGCGATGAAAAATGGGGGCTTCCATTTAGCAGCGGCCCCAACTGGCATAGGTAAGACTGCAGCGGCATTGGCGTCATCATTGGAAATAGCGAAATCAAGGGATGATCATACCACTGTGATGTTCCTAACTGGAAGGCAGTCGCAGCACAAAATTGTAGTTGAGACAGTTAGGAAGATTAACACCAAACAGGGAGCAGGTGATGGGAAAATTGGATTGGTGGATATGATTGGCCAACAGGGAATGTGTATTAATGAGATAAGAAACGAAAATAGAGCTTTGTTTTCTAGACTCTGTGTAGAAAAAAGAAGGAGCAGGGGATGCAAGCCCTGGTTGTCAAATTCTAGATCCGTCAAACTCGATATTCTCCAAGATCCATTGCATGTTGAAGAGTTAGTAGCAAGATGCTCTGAACCCAGTGAAGATAGGCCCAATGGAATTTGTCCATGGAAGGCTGCTAGGGAGACGGCAGGAGTTGCAGACGTGATCGTATGTGACTACAACCATGTATTTGTTGATCATGTTAGAGAGGTATCTTTGCCCGCAATGGGGATCGATTTAAGCAATATCCTACTGATAGTTGATGAGGCGCATAATCTGCCTGACAGGATTCGTAAGGGGTGTGAAAGGAGAATTAGGGAAAATGCAGTAGTTAGAGCTAAGTCAGATTTACAAGAGTACTTGGGAAACTTACAAAATGACGCGGGGCAGGAAGGAGATGAAGTGGGGCTAATTGAGCAAATTGGAGGCCTGATGAAATGCGAAATAACCTTAGAAAGACTTCAGAATAGACTCAGTGATTTTCTCCAAAGATTGGAGGCGGATTTGGATTTGGAGGAGAGGGATGATCATCTGGTTAGTATTGAGAAATTCATTGAAATCGTGGAAAACTCTGGCAGAGGGATAGGGGAAGAGTTGTTTTCAATAGAGGAACTTATTGAGACTCTTGAATCAGTGAGGGTTGAGGTTGATGTTGAAGATGACGGTCTGGGAGAGGAAAGTGACGCACATAGATTTGCAACTTTCCTAAGGATTTGTATATCGGGGGTTGGTAACCCAGCATATGCCCTTGTCCATGACAAAGTTGGAGATCAGAGTAGACTGACGACTCATCTTCTAGATCCAGGGCCAGTATGTGGTGACATTTTTGAATCGGCCTTAGGGGGAATTCTGATGTCTGGAACTCTGAACCCGCCTGAGATGTACTCTGAACTACTAAGAATCCCGAATAAGGATTCGATAATTATGAAGGAGTACGATTCGCCCTTTATTGAAGATAGGAGGCCTGTTCTAGTTGCAACGGATGTGACTAGCAAATACAGTGAGCGAAGTAAAGAAAACACAGAGAAAATTCGTAATCATATCAGTGCGATTCTCAAAGAGACAAAGGGACATGTAGCTTTGTTTGCTCCAAGCTATGCTATTTTGGAAGAAATACTTGATCCAAAGATGGGAGATTGGTGGATTGGCAGGCGAGTAGAGAAGGAAAGTCCTAGGGATTCAAAGGCAACCATAGGAAGAACATTGGAGATGCTGCATAAATGGAGGCATGAGAACGAACCCATTCTTCTAGCTGGAGTGATGCGTGGAAAATACGCTGAAGGCGTCGACTACCCTGGGAACATCCTAGATGCGGTTATTTGCGTTGGACTACCGCTTCCACCGCCTAGTGCGAGACAGGATGCACTGATAGAATACTTCAGAACAAGATATGGGAGGGTCAAGGCCTGGAAGTATGCCAGCTCACAGCCGGCCGTGAACAGCATTATGCAAGCCATGGGGAGATCGATCAGAAAAGCGGATGATAGGGCACTCGTAGTAGTTCTGGAAAAACGGCTGCGCGATAGGGGCTATAGGACCTGTATGCCATCAAAGGTCCACGTTTTCGAGGTAAATGATGCGGAAAGAACTGGCAGTTTAGCTAGAAGATTTTACAGAAGGCATCCTGAACCGGCTAGAAGTTTTGAGTGAGCAATGGGTTCATTCGGGTGACTCGTCTCCAGAGATCATGGAGTGGACCTCCTTAGACGTAGGTGAAAGTGATGATCCGAAGAGCGGGCATATCTCTAGCGAGATGAAAATGGGACTAGACATTGATGCAGAGGGGATGCATAGGAGGTTTCTTGATGAGCTTGCAGCTAACTTCGATGTTTTCTCAAAGCATCAAAATTTCATCGGCGATCTCGCAAGTGGAATTGGAGTATTTTCCGACAAGGAAGATGATGTAATTTCTTTGGAAGAGCTAATCGAGGATATGAATGGGAAGATGATTGCGGGGGATCTTTGTCTCCATCTTCCATACTATAAGGAAGTGGTTTCTGTCCAAATTAGGGAGAGTGATGGCTTCCAATTAGTCAGAATGGTCACCTCTGACTTGTCCATGGAGATATTCAGGACTTTCATGTTGCCCGAGGGGAAAAGGATCTCCAGTGCTTATTGGGAGGGGGATCTCCTAAGGATGAAGATTGAGTGATTATTCATCCAATATCACTTCGGAAGTGCTTCTTTTTGGGATATCCTGAAGGGCCTCAATCTCGCTGACGACATTGGAAAGTGATATTTGGGCATTCTCCCGGTCCAAGTTACCAAGAACGTGACTGGAGTACCGTGCTTCTTCGAATACCCTATCAAGAGCGACCAAAGAGGCATCACTAATTGGCAAAGCCCTCCTTATTGCCATCTCAAACTCTCGCACTGTTTCGAAATTCCTCCTCAGGAACCCTCTTTTTGTTAGAACTGTGCAGAGGCTTTGGTAGCACTCGAAGATAGCTTTCCTGAACTCATCGCCCGCAGCAAGCATCTCAGCAGTCTGGCTAAAAATTCCAGCTAGCTCCTTCATTGCGGAGTCCTTCCGCCTAGAAATCACGAAAGAGGCCACTGCGGTGATTAGCCCAGCGGCGACTAATATGACTGCAACTAATCCCAGTGAACCGAATCTGAAATCTTCCTTTTCCTGGGAGTAACTTATCTGGATTCCCTCCCTTGGCAGTAGAGCCAAGCTCCTTGAGTCTATGAAGTCAGAGTCCGAACCAAGCTTGACCGATAGTACACCCCAAGAAGACTCGTCGGACAATGGCGGAAGTGGTGAGAGAGATTTGAATTCATATTCAAAAATTCCATCCGAGCTGGTTAATTTTGTCATAGAGAAATGAGTTGAAGAGCCATTGAGGAGAATTGCTGACATCGACATTCCCGCTACTGGCATTTGTGTGTCCCTAGCAGTGACATTGACCGTTCCGCTAATGACTCGCTGACCCGTTGAAACACCGACACTTGAGAATTCGAAGTCGACTTCGATCAGGACCATGATTTCTATTTCCTTGTCCGCGCCGTTGAGGAATCTGCTCTGGTCGGGACCTACGATTAATGTGATTACGTTTACTCCGGGAGTTAGGAATTCTTGGGCCTCTGCCCTAATCTGGAAATTTTGGGTCGAGGGGTTTTCCCAGGGGGAGCCAGTGATAGGCAATGTGCTCTCCCCCCAATGAAGGGAAATTGAAAGTTCCTCAATAATACTGGAGTCGCCACCAAGTTCCCTGACAACCCCTTGAATCAGTATTGGATGGGAAGAATTGCCACGAATTATATTGGAGTTAATTGGTTGTACCTCAATACTGATATCAGATTTGACAAAGGTTGGCAACTTAGTAGATGATGGGAGGTATAGATGCTCGCCACCATAGGAGAAGGTGACGTTGTGGATCCCCCTTGATAGTGTGAAGTCGACAGGAAGTGAGTAATTGAAGACGCCTCCAACTTCGGTGACTAGGCTTTCAACCGGAATTCCGTCGAGGAAGATCTCGACGGAACGACCATCTAGGCTGAAGTCGAAACCAGTGTCCGACTCGTAGAGTCTTCCCGTGAATGACCATGCACCACCTCTTGTTTCAGTTGGGTTATCTAATTCGATTCTTAACTCAGTGTGATAGGAAACAGTGAATGATCCATCATAGAACCCTTCCCTATGGAATCCCTGTACTGGTGCTAATGCGGCAACGGTATGGTTGCCGACGCTCATTGACTCCGGGACTTCCCAAGAAATCGACCAAGTACCATCTTTATCCGAGCTGGAAATGCCAATTAATGCCCCGCCGACAAAGATCTCCACTGTGTGATTGCTTAACCATCCCTCGGCCAGATTATCTTTGACAGTGCCACTGATGACCAGTGTATCTGAAACCGCAACCGGTGCGATTTCATCAATAGTTAGGAATACAGGACCGAATACGGTCATCATCAAACTAGATGACGATGGGAGAACAAAGTCCTCGCCGGGGAATTCAACCAAAATCTCCAGCGGACCCAGAGCTGCATCTGGAGGGATTGGAATTTGTGCATCGAAATCTCCGGTTTCTGAAACAACTAATCCAGAGAAAAACTCGCCGTTTAGTAGGATAGTCACTTCCCTACCGGGTAGGGATCTAGAAACGCCATCAACGAGCTTGCCCTGAACTACCAGTAGCTCTGAACGATCAATTTCCCCTGATGAAGTTGAGATTAACACCTGTGAGACTTGTGTGACATTGAAAACCTGTAAGTCGGATGAGTTGATGTAATATTCTGGATTTAATGAGTCTCCTTGGCCCATCGGATCAACCCAAGTGAATCCCCCGAGGAAATTGACACTGATCTGATGGGGTCCGAAGTTCATTCCCATGGGAACATCATAGGGAATTGACCAAGTTCCATCTGAAGAGTTGGAAAATGCCGTATAAGCTATTCCGGCGTCATTGCCATCTATTGACAAATGGACAACACCCCCTGAGAGCTCGCCATCATCCATCAAAGGACGGTCGAACTCATCCAGGAGGGAACCGTTGATGACAACAGTATCACCCACTATTGATGGAGTGGAAATATCCAATATTCGCAGATTGGTCGGGGCGAGGACGATGATTCTGGTCCAGAACTCATCGCCGACTATCCCAGTGGACCCATTGACGCCTGAGAACTTTGCAGTAATCCGCATGGGCCCTGGATCCCTATCCGCCCTAATCGGGATGGTTGCACTGGCCTCGCCCTCTTGATTGGAAATTCCACCCCAAACCACCATTCCCTCTACCTCTAGGTTCAGGACTGCGGAGGAAACGGGATTATCTGCGTTATCCACCAGACTTAGATTTACAGTGATTGAGTCGCCCCTTACCGCCCTCCTGTCTGGATCCAAATCAGTTGGATCCGTAATTGTCAGCAGGGAAAAACCACGACTGTCGAAGTCTCGAATAGCAGATGCCGATGAAAAGAAGGTTACCTCGGGAGTGAATTGTGATTCAATGACATGGTTTCCTCTAGGGAAATTTAGGTCCAACCTGACCAAAGCATCCCAAGTTCCGTCGGGATTATAGTTCAAATCCAGTATTGAGAAGCCCCCTGAGTCACCGTTTATTGACATTGTAATGGTGGGATTGACTAGGTTTCCGGACCTGCCAGCTAGGGCACTCCCATTATCAGAAACTAGTGAACCTGTGACATTGAATGGCTCGCCTGCGAGAGGATTTTCGTCTATCTGATCGATAGTCATGGTTACAGGGGAACTGACGGTGATTGTAGATAGAATCGAAACTGATGGGTTCAGATCGGGTGAACCATTGAAGAAGAATGTGACATTTACCAAGCCAAGAGGATGATCTGGGGAGATTGTGAATGTGAATGATGCTGTGCCGTCAATTCCTGTGGACTCAGGGGGGAGCCATGTGTCGTGGAATTTCGCTAGTACATTACGGCCCGATAGAGGTTCATTATTATCGCTAAACTCCACCAATCTTGTGGATAGTGAGACTGTTTCTCCCCGTTCAATGACCGTATTGATGAATGGACTTGAGTCTGTCAAACTGGTCCTTCCAATGACTAAAATTGAAGCTGCTCCAGTGCTAGTGAGATAGAATGGTGTAGATCCATTGACAACACTGACAACTACCGTTCTCTGGCCGTTCAACACGCCGTCCCCTAGGGAATCCGTAGGTACGGAGACATTGAAGGAACCGTTACTCTCTGTTGCGTGATTAGAAACGAGTTTTTCTTCGGGTTCGTCTAGGAAAAATACCTCTATTCCAACGGGCCCCTGTAACGTTCGATTCAAGTCCAGTGAGTCCAAAACCGTACCCTCGATTGCGAACTGCTGCAATGCAAGTACAGAGGTGGGTATAGACTGGATCTGGATCAAGCTTGGGACTTGGACGGTCAGATTCACAAAGCTTTCGTTACCAATCCATCTTCCAGCATCTTCTGTCGAAACATTGTCAGTCAGATCTTCATTTGCATGGATTCGGACTAGGTAGATTCCAGGGGCGATGGTGTCTGGAATAGTAGGGCTGAACTGTGCAAAACCATCGTCATCAGTTGTTGTGCTGGCAAGTACCTGTTGTTGCGCCCCGCCCCAATCAAAATAAAGATCCAAATTAGCACCACTGACAAAGAAAGAGTCGTCTTCCACATCGGTTACGATGGCATTTACTTCCAATACCTCCCCAGAAACAAGAATCACTGCGCTTGGTTCTGCATGGATTACAAATTCCGACTGGAGACCCACGAGGACTATTGTCCCCTCTGAGATGCTATAGAAGAAACCCCCCGGTGGTGGATTGTTGGTGAAATCCAACTTGATGTACATGGAGAAAGCCCCAGAATGAACCCCACTGGGCATCTGGAAGGAGAGATTGTATTGGCCGTTAGTTGGATCAATCCAGCCAGTCGAAAGTGTGTACCTGTCTGGTGCTGCTGGGAACCCTCCTGGCAAATCTTTGTCAGTGGAAGGCACCTCCAAGACCAAGGAAACGCTAGAGTTGTTTCCGAGGACCGTGGTATCGAGAACCATGTCTCTAGCAAAACCGGCAACCCAGTTTGAACCGCCACGAGGCGTCCACTCGTGATTCAAAGTTGCTGTAACATTGGCCATGCCAAATACTCGTATCGTACTTGCATTGGAAGCGGGCTGTAGCCAAGTTGAGCCATTGTAGTTTAGTTTCCATGCATAATCTCCAGCGACTAGATCCCATGCGGGAGTCCAGGAAACCGACAGTTTGCCTGAATCAGGGTCAGACTTATTCCACGAAATCTCGCCATCAAAATCCAAGGAGTAGTTTCCTTCGAAGCTCGAGAATGATGTTCCGGTATGATCCGAAAGGATGACTAAGGCGGTTGTCTCAAGCCCCCTAGGGGTGGGATTCAATGTGTAATTGAATTGCAAGTAGCTGCGAATTCCAAATTCGTCCGAGAACTGTTCTTGGTCATTGGCATAGAAGTCATCTGAGTCGAATTGTATCCTGACATCGACAGGGCCTGCAGTCAGTGGAACATCTGAGGCAGGGAAGGACCAATTGACAGAAAACTGACCGTTTGATGTGTTCAGTGATGAATCGTTCATGTACCAAGTTTTCAATACCGTATATGGGCCAGCAAGATCCGCCCTTCTCATCTCCAGGATCATTGTTCCATTCAGGGGGGTTGGGGAATCCCCCCTGCTAAGAACGGTGCCGTTTAGGAAAATAGGACTATCAACCTCTAGTACTGAGTTGTTTGTGCCATTTGACTCCAATGACACAATCAAATCGGGAGAGGGCGTGATGTTCAGCGGGAGAATGAAAGAGTTCGGCCTCGCATGATAAGAAGGGGGGGTTTCGTTGTTCAGGTCGTCCTTGTGCCAGCCATAGAAAGTAATCGTGGAGTTGATGACCCCTAATGGCTCGGATTCATTTATTGGGACAGTAAATTCGAAGTAGCCACCACCGCTAACTACGGATGAGATGTTTATCTCACCGACAGCTTGAGATGTGAAATTCAGTGATATCTCCAATTCGTCGACTATGCTTGGATCCAAGAACGGTGAACTAGCCCAAGAAAGGTAGCCAGAAACTGTGTTATTGACGCCCAAGCCAAGCATTGGCTCACTTATTGGAGGAGGATCGGAAACAGAAATTGAAACGTTATCGCTTACATTCAAGTTCTCAGGGGCGGTTATCCCCTGGACGCCAACATATTCATGCTCGGAGGTTAAAACAACAAGTGATGCGTATCCCGGCCTAATAACCTCAGGAGGTAGTCCAGTGATGTTGAAACCCCCATTATCCTTGGTTGTTGCAGTTCCAACAAGATGTGTCGATAATGCAGAACGCCCGGGAATATTTGGCGCATCTTCGGGGGTCACTAGATAGAGTGAAACGGTGATATTTGCAGCGGAGGTGAGGTTGCTGCTGAATACTAGGGCCGAATCAAACCAAATAAGATCTGAAATTGTCGTGTTCCTATCGACTGAAACCGGTCCCATTTCGATATCGGTTGTTAATTGAACTAAGGACATATCAGGGCAGGCTTGGAAAGGAACCCACCCTAGGTCCATATTTCCTTGATTTTGATTGGTCTCAAGATGAACCTCGACCCATCGTGTAAAGTTAGTACCATATACGCTGAAATGTTCTCCATCCCAAATCCCACCTGAGAATCCCGTGACCTTTCTAGCGGAGAATCCTGCAGACCTTAACATCACTGTGAAGACAGTGGCAAACTCGTCGCAGCTGCCTTCAAAAGAGGAGTTGAGAATCCAATGGGTGACATCCCCCTCATTACCCAGGACATCGGGAACTCGGGATCCGTTATGGTTCCTCAGGAATGTGATAGTTTCATTACCATCGACTAAGAATCCCTGGATTGCCAAGATTTGGTCCCACGCAGATAACGCACCGGACTCGTTGACCACCGACTGTGTGATTTCTGAAACCAATGATCCGCTACCATCGAGATAACCGTGAGGGAGGTCTTTTGCATAGTCACTACCAGAGAAAATGGTCGAGTTGTCTCTAATTTCAGCAGTGAAGATTACCTCTGGTGCGGAGACATAGAGCGATTCTACAGTTGAAGTATCGACTATTATGTCCCTAGTGAAATTTGACATGTTCAAGCCGGCGGAGAAATCAGCCCATGAGGAGAAGTTCTGTGAGTTGAATGGTTGGATGAGCTCCTCTCCAGGGCTTGCGTAGCCTCCATCGTCGAACAACAGCTCCCAATTTAGAGGGGAGGTATGATTCCACAGACTCTGATCTGCGATTCCCTCCGATGTGGACCACTCTGGTAGAACTGGGGTATTACCTAACAAGCTAGAGTTGACTCCCCATGAAACCCCCGTATAGGAATCATAAGTATGCCACCTCCAGTAATGTGTTATTGTGGGATCCATGCCTACTGAGAAGTTCTTGGCTGTGAAGAACAGAGAATTGGCAATGATATCATCAGTTGGATCGAACGGATTTTGGCTTGAAGATAAGCACCCAGAAGGCCAGAATTCCTCGGTGCATTCCTCGCCATCTGGGACACCCCCTCCATCTGTGTCTGGATCCCTCCAATCGGTTCCAGTTTCATTCTCAATACTGTCTGGTATACCGTCGCCGTCGCTATCAAATGGATTGAGATCGTCATCAGGATTATTCTGGGGGTTTGTACCGTCAATGTATTCCTGGCCGTCATCTATCCCTCCCTCGTCGGAATCAGCGACATCCCAGAGAGTGATCCATGGATCAATGGAAAGATTGCCGCCCGTGATGCCAAATACTAAGTCACATCCAGTTGTATTCTCGAAGAAATTATTCAATCCATCGCCATCGGCATCTAGCACATTGTGGCAAGGCTTCCGGGGATCCGTGTCATTTTGAATCTCTGAAAGATCACTGGCTCCATCACCATCAGTATCGAACAAATCTGGCCTAGAGAAGTACCCCCAAGTACCCAATAATTCCTCCCAATCAGCCAGACCATCCCCATCTGTGTCTGAAAAGTCGTCATCACAGTGAGGTTCATTCGTTGCACCGGACGCGGAGTTCCAGCACCATGATCCGTTGATGAAAACCACCTCAGTGGCATTTGCAGGTTTTGTTGTGTCGAGACCCCTGAGTTCTCCGAATTCGATGGATAAGAACTGGAAAGGAGTTCTGTGACCGTCCGGAGACTGGAAAAATGCCATCGGCGAACCTGACTGGCGCCAATCTAATGGTTCGAGATTCAATCCGCTAGTTGAGTTGAGAGAGACGCTATTCTCAGCGGCGTCCCATTCCTGAATAGTGAAGTTTAGCTCGACGAAAGAGGTACAAGGATCTGTGTTGTGGAATAATGATACCTCCTCGCCATCACTAATCCCCCCTCCATCGGAATCTGCTACATCCCAGAGAGTGCAAGACATGTTCTCTTCCCAATTCTGAAGACCGTCGCCGTCAAAATCGCCTTCGTCATTTATTCTGGTAGGATCAGTTTCCCCTGCATCTATAATTCCGTTCCCATTCAAATCCTCTTCGCCATCGTCCAAATGATCTCCGTCAGTGTTGTTATCCCTCGGATCCGAAGGTTGGTTTGGATCCCCGTACGTTCCATTGACCTCCACACCATCTTCAATTCCATCGGAGTCAGTATCAACTGAAGTTGGGTCAGTCCCAAGGACCAACGCCTCGAAGGAGTCATTCAACCCGTCCCCATCAGTATCACTATTCTGTGGATCTGTACTGGTAATTCCATCAACCTCTGCTGTAAAAATCTGACATCCACCCGGTCCCAAGGATAAAATTGGGTTGCATGGAGATTCGGTTGCCGTCATATTGAGCGGCCCGGGTCTGAAGTATTGTGTCGGTGGGAAAGTAGTTCCATTCCTGGTTCCCCAAGTAGGATTAACATATTCGTAAATATTAGCTAAACCATCTGAATCTGGGTCCCCATAGGTACCATCTTGATTGGAGTTTGAAGTTGGATCGAGTCCGTTTGCAGACTCCCATCCATCGGGCATCCCATCGCCATCAGTGTCCCATCCATTGGGGTCCTCGTCGATTTCTCCATCGCCGTCATCATCATCGGATGCACAATCGGCGTCTCCATCGCCATCATCATCATTTGAATCCACGGTCCCATCATGATCGTTGTCAAACGTGTCAGTGCAAATATTCCCAACAGGGTCTTCATCATAGCCATCTGATCCGGATCCTTGGATGATCTGCATCGCTGACTCCTCGTCCCAGTTGCTGACAGGAATGGTTCCATTCCACCAAACTCCGTTGTCTAAGACATTTGAAGTGGAAATTACATCCCATCCGACCGGAATGCCGAATAGGTACTCATTAAGATTCGAGAGGGCGTCAGAATCGGGATCGCCATTCGAGCCATTATCGGCTGATGGAGAAAGGGGATCCAACCCATATTGCCATTCCCATCCATCTGGAAGGCCGTCATTATCAGAATCCCAGTCCTGCGGCTGAGTGTTGATAATGAATTCAATACCATATGAAAGGCCGTCACCATCCTGATCTGTTGACGCCAAAGCCTCCCAAATTCCGAACTGCATGGCAGAATAACTTGATACCAGTAAGAAGAAGGTGAAAAGCAGTGCTGAGCGAGTATTGCTGGTCTGTCCGCCTGATGCATCGATGGGGAACGCACGTCGCATGGCAACCAATCCTGTTCGATGGCGCTGAGAACGACTCTTAAGAGGAATGGAGCGTCGTTCGGACATAAATCGAACTAGATTAATTCGATGTCGTCTTCGTCGTACCTCTTGGAGTCATGAATTGGGGTCGGAGATGTAACGGGAGTTGGTATTTCTGGGTCGGATCCTTCAACGCTAACTGTTTGTTCATTTAATGACTCGATCATCGCCATCTGACTGGACCAACGGCGCCGATTAACCCACCCCTGGGTTCCGGCAACAAGCATCAGCACAGCAATTACCAATGTGACAAGTGTAATTGGTCTGGGATGGTTTATCTCATTGGCTATGATATCCAGGAAACCACCTATCTCAACCTGTGCATTAAATGTGAACCTAGCAGTTGAGGATTCGGGGAAAGATTCGTCTGTATCCAGTGGTGTCGCAGTAATTGTAATCGGTATAACTTGCCCATTATTTGCGGAACCCGGGACATCTATTATGATCGAGAAAATTTCCTCATCGAATGCTTCAATTTCAATCAACGGAGAGCCTGAGAGCCCACCTATTTCTACTGACCACCCACTTTCATCCGTATCCGCGTCAAGAAGAACGGTTATCGGGCCATTGCCCTTGTTCTTCACCTTCATTTGAATGGTAACTTCGCTGGATGGGATAAGATTTGTATTCTGAGACACTTGGAATATTTCCAGCATGGGATCGTCAGCATCTACTTCAAAGGTGATTGGTAAATCGAAGTAACGGGCTTCCTCGTCATCGGTCTCCTCCATAACTCTGAGATAAACGGTATGATTGCCGACTTCGACTTGATTGGTCAATGTTACGTCTACAAATACCTCAGTGAAGTCACCGGGTCCGAGAGATACTCTGGGAACTAACTCGCCTTCAGAGTCGGTAATTTTGAATTGCCATTGACCGTAAACTGGGTTTCTATCGGTATTGATGTCCAAGGAAGATGGGTTTTGTAGAATCCACCAATTTGATGCTCCGCTTCCCGACATGCTGTTAGTGATTCTAGTCCTGAATGACAGCGAGGGCTCTTCAGCGTCGTCCGAGCACAGTGAGACCTTCATATGCCCCATAGGAGTTCCGTCACAGTCCTGAGAGACCTCTGCTTGGATGCCAAACGTTCTTTGTATTGTGAATGTCACCAATGTCTTTGAGGAGAGATTGTTCCCACTGCTTACTTCGATTGTGATTTCTGCTATGTCTGGATCGTCCCTGACCAAACTGGGTTTAACCCCGAGGATTAATTCGTGTGTTCCATGCCGCTCAAGAGTAGCAGTGTGAAACGTGCCATCCTGCTCATTCTCCAGTATTCGGGATCCGGTCTGATTGTCGTGCAACTGGAAAAGAGCCTTTGACCTTTGAGTGACATCGATCCTGAACCAATCTGCGTCGAATCCTGTATTGAATACCTCGAGGATAAACGGATTGAAGCTTTCATGTTCAACGAATCTAGGAATTGATGAGTCGATGGCGTCACCCCTTGATGAGTTGGCAATGGGAACCATATGGTCATCCGTCCAGATTGAAACCACGGGGGGTTGGTAGACATCTATCTTCTCCACATCGAGAATCAACTCAGATGGCGTGCCGACCTGGCTGACGATGCCCGTTCCCGGATCACCCTCTGCTACAGCGATAATGCGGATTTTGTTGGGCATCCCCGTGAGATCGGAGGGTGCTGTTAGTATTAGTGAGGGATTTATGTAACTGCCACCTGTTTCCAAATCATATTCATTTGACGCTGAGTCGAATTCTATGAGCCAAGAGCTCCCTAATTCAGTTTCGACAGAGAGTTCGACTGACATAGACTTTGTAGATGATCCCTTGTGCAATAGTTGGAGGGGGATTTCGGTAATCTGGCCAGGGGCGAAGTACTCAACCCCTCCATCTCCACTTTCTTTTCTGTGGGAAAGTGTGACGCCCCATTCATTCATTATTAGAGAATCATGTTCGAGGTCCACAATATTTCCCTGGATGTCTGTGATTCTCAAGATCACAGAGTATTCTCCAGCTACCAATCCACCCTCATAGCTTCTGAGATACTTGCCATATATCCCCCCTTCTGTGTCGCTAATACCTGCAATGTCATCAGTGATCCTCTCATCAATTCGGTAGGTTCCTTCGGGGTCTCGCATAAGGAGTTCCACACGTGAGATATCGGATCTGCCGAAAGCGCTCTTTGCTTCTATTGTGAATTGCATGGTCCTGCCATCATCATCATCATTTGGGAACCAATCTTCCTCTGGGCCCTCGGCCAAAACTCCCCCCTCTCGCTGAACCATAATTACACTGTTAGTAAGTGCATTTGAATCGACTTCGACGGTGGAGAATCGATCATCCCCTGAAATTTTGTTCCACGCGACTTCAGCTTCGCAACTGCTGAATGGATTGTTAGAGTCGCATCCTGACATGCTGGCCCTAATCTTGATAGTGAGCCTCTCATCAGTACCTATCCTAAAGGAGGGAGAGTTTCCGATTCCGACCTGTAGAACCTCATAGTCAAAATCACAAGAGGTTCCGAAGGTGGTGGAGCAAGCCGCCCTACTCCAACTTGTACTTCCCATGGTCCCATCGGAAGTCAGAATACTCACTGTCCAGTCGACGTTTGAGTTTGATGGCCCGGTTGCCTTCAAGAAGACGTTTACAGGCAAGTAGTAGGTGTCGTTTGAATGGAACTTTCTTCCAAAGAAATCCATGGGGGCGACGAGTTCTCTTGTCATGAAAACAACGTCAGAATCCAGTGCGCTTTCTGTCTCTTGTCCGCCATCTTCGGGAATAGTGGTAGAAAGTTTTCCATCGGTTCCCGTTTCGTTTGTTTCCATGAAATAAAGCGTGTACGTGTTATCATCCGGGGAGTTCGTAAATTTTGGATCGGGGTCATCGGCCAATTCATTTGATGGGCTTTCGAAGACGATTACCGGCAGCAACATCATTGCTGACAAACAAAGAGGCAGCCATGGGTGCTTCCTTGAAACATCTACTGACGAGTAATTTCTCACAATTGTCCGCTGTATTTGGGTGGTTAAAGAGTTCGGTACGTTGGAGCGGTAAATGCATCGGTTATGGGGGTCTTTTCTTGCGCTCGATTGAAAGCGGGGAGCCATGCTCGATTGCTGCAGGGGTACCCGAGTTGGTCAAAGGGGCCGGACTTAAGCTCCGGTGCTTAGCGCTTCGTGGGTTCAAATCCCACCCCCTGCACCAAATTAAATTATTTCACCCTAGTAACGGAGCAACCAAGTCCCCCGGCGACATCAGGTATCCCAACCTTGGTGATCTTTACAGAAGCTGCCCCGACCTCTTCCGGTGCCAAAACCCTGCGAACTATGTCACTGGCCAAGTTCTCTAGAAGATTGAATCTGCGAGAATCTAACGAGGAATTTAATGAGGAGATTAGGTACTCGTAATTCAAGACGCTTTCAATCGTATCAGATTCGGAATTTTTTGGCTTCGATTGAGCGGCATATATGTCAAACCGGACCTGTTGTTCTTTTCCGATCTCGTAATCATGGATTCCGACCTCTATCTCCCTGACCTCGTTCTCAAGAAAAACCACTGTGGCCCCCCCAAGAGAATCGGAGATAATCGAAGAAATCGCTTCAGAGAATTCCTGCATACTATTCCTCCGTCTCGAATAACACGTCTCTTGTCCGATTCAGAAACCTCTCCCCGGAGTCCACATAGATTACTTGCCCTGTAATCGAACTTGCACACATCAGAAACGACACTGCGTCTGCTATTTGGCCTGGATCTGGTCCGAACCCCAGAGGAGTCTCTGATTGAGCCCTTTCGAATCCTGTTATTGTTTGATCCTTGCTTGGAAGTGTGTGACCGGGAGAAACGGCATTAACTCTCATCAAAGGTGCGAGGCCCCTAGAAAGAGCCTCTGTGATTCCTGCCAACGCAAATTTAGAGGCTGTGTATGAGATGTGGTCGGGATTTGGCGATGCTAACTTCTGATCTAGAATGTTTACCACTGAGGCTGTCATCCCATCTTGGAGAGTTTTATACATTGAGCCTATGAGAATCAATGGCGCTCGGGCATTTACATCCATATGAGAACCCCAAGACTCCTCGTCCAAATTTGTGATGTCGTCATGAACGAACATAGAGGCGTTATTGACTAGCCCAGTAATCAAACCAATTCTCTCTGAAGCCTCGTGAACAAGATGTGAAACTGAGTCAAAATCTAAGAGATCGCAACGTAATGATACTGCCTTGCCCCCAATGGACTCAATTTCCGAGACGACCGATTGAGCCTCGTCCCGGGAATTGTTGTATTGAACTGCGATTGCGTTGCCATCACCTGCTAATCTAAGGCATATTGCCCGGCCGATTCTCTTGGCTCCACCAGTTACCAATATTGTGCGTTCCATGTTAGCCGGAAGGGCAATGCACATTTTACCAATTGCTAGGAAGATTATGGGAAGTGTTTCAATGAGAACGGTTAATGTCGAGCCTCTATCCGGTAATATCGATGAACGGCCGTTTGCCGACCATAGACTCGGGGTTAGACCCACATAGGGGATGTGGAGGGCCTGCGATTGACAACGCCGAAGGAAGAAGGAAGGCTCAGAGGGAGCGGTTACCGGGCTGGTTCAGGACGTCCCTCCCAACAGGAGAATCACAGTCTCGCTATGTTCAAACGAAGAATAACGTCCAAGAACACGGACTGAGCACTGTTTGTGAGGAGGCGCGTTGCCCGAACATACATGACTGCTGGGGTAGGGGAACTGCAACTTTCATGATTGCGGGCGAAATTTGCACCAGAGGTTGCAAGTTCTGTGCAGTGGGGACTGCAAAGACCCCTCCTCCACCGAATCCGGATGAGTCAGTGGAGCTGGCTAGCTCTATCCTTAGTATGGGGCTTGATTACGCAGTAATTACCGTAGTCAATCGCGATGATTTGTCAGATGGGGGAGCTGCGCACTACAGAAAGTGCATCACGAAGGTATTTGAGGAAAATCCTGATGTTGGCTTGGAACTACTTTGCTCGGATTTAGATGGTAATCTAGTGGCCCTAGACAGCCTATTGGATAGGCTTCCTCTGAAGGTTTTTGCGCACAATGTTGAGTGCGTCCCAAGATTGGACGAACTAGTTCGTGACCCGAGGGCTTCATTCGAACAATCGTTGATGATTCTGAGAGAGGCCAAGTTACTTCGGCCGGACCTACTTACCAAAACTAGCATCATGGTCGGATTAGGAGAATCCAATGATGAGGTTAGTGAGGCCATGGAGTTGCTGAGAGAAGCAAACGTGGATATGATTACATTGGGCCAATATCTTCAACCGAGTTATAGGCACCTCCCAGTGGATAGATTTCCAGAACCCGAAATGTTCGCTGATTGGGATCGAATCGCAAGGGAGCTTGGTTTCAAAGCGGTGGCGAGTGGTCCCCTAGTTAGATCGAGTTATAGGGCCGGCCTACTTTGGAAAGAGGCAATGGGTGGGGGATCAGTAGTAGCCAGTAATTCGAATGAATCGGTGAAGAGCCATCCTATTCAAGAAATTCAAATGCGACATACTAGGCCCGAGTACCAAGAAGGAGTGGCTGGTAAATGAGTAGGAAGGATTCCAATCATATTAGTGTTCCAGATGCCCCATTTAGACCTGGTGATGAGGCGAGCTTCGGAACATGGCCCTGGAAGCCAAGCGATCTGAAAAGACCGGACCCTAGTAGCTGTGATTCTGAGGAAACCGTAGAGCTTGCTAGAGGATTGGTAAGGGTACTCGATGACGATGGGAATGCATCTGGAGAATGGGACCCGGAACTAAATCCGGAGGAATTAAGGGAGGGATTGGAGCATATGGTGAGACTAAGAATCTTCGATGAACGGATGATGAAGATGCAGAGAACCGGGTTACTATCATTCTACATGAGATCATATGGGGAGGAGGCTGTGGCAATAGCCCAGACGATGGCACTGGAAAGTCAAGACTGGATCTTTCCGACATATAGGCAGCCTGGGGCACAATTCGTACGTGGAAGAGACATGATTAGCATGATCTGCCACTGTATTGGCAATGAAGAGGACAATATCAAGGGTAGGCAGATGCCAGTTCATTACTCATATCGTGAAGGGAGATTCATTTCTGTTTCTAGTCCAGTTGGAACTCAGTTTAGTCAGGCAGTTGGGGTCGCACTGGCATCGAAATACAAGGGTCTGGATGAGGTTACCATTACTTGGATAGGGGATGGTGCTAGTGCAGAAGGAGATTATCACTATGCACTTACTTTCGCGAGTATTTACGATGCGCCAGTAATTCTGAATGTGGTGAATAATCAATGGGCAATTTCTACGCACGCAAATTTCGCAACCGGCGTTGGTGAGTTCGCATCTCGAGGACTTCCCTACGGGCTGGCATCGATTAGAGTAGATGGGAATGACTTCCTAGCGCTCTATGCCGTAACAAAATGGGCCCGTGATCGGGCTTCTTCTGGTTCAGGATCGACGCATATCGAAGTCCTGACTTATCGAGCTGGTGCTCATAGTAGCAGTGATGATCCCAGTCGCTATCGTCCTTCCGACGAACATAACAAGTGGCCCGGTGGGGACCCCATAGAGAGGCTCAAGAGTCATTTGATCAATTTGGAAGAGTGGACTGAGGAAAAACAGACTGAACTGGAAAATAGGATAGATGAAGAAGTGACGTTTGCTTACAAAGAAGCCATTAAATTTGGAGACTTAGCTAATGGGCCGTACCCCACATCTGATACTATGTTCACCGAAGTATACGAGAAGATGCCGTGGCATCTCAAGGAGCAACATGACGAGTTGATGGGGGACTGATTTTGGCAACGATGAACATTATCCAAGCTCTGAATAATGCCTTGGACATAATGCTAGATAAGGATCCTGATGTGATTATCTTCGGAGAGGATGTCGGATACTTTGGAGGGGTCTTCAGAACAACTGATGGACTTCAGAAAAGGCACGGTGAACACAGGGTATTTGATTCACCTTTGTCGGAAGGAGGTATAGCTGCGACTGCTTTCGGAATGGGGTTGAATGGGTTGAGGCCTGTGGTTGAGATCCAATTTGCCGACTATATTTTCCCTGCATATGATCAGATTGTAAATGAGATGGCCAAGATCAGGCATCGTTCTGGTGGCGAGTACTGGTCGCCAGTTACTTTGAGGACTCCTGCTGGAGGAGGAATAAGGGGTGGTCATCATCACTCACAGTCTCCCGAATCTCAGTTCACACACACACCTGGTCTGAAAGTTGTCTACTGTTCCACCCCGTACAATTCCAAAGGTTTACTGATCAGTTCAATAGAGTGCAATGACCCAGTAATCTTCTTTGAGCCGAAGAGATGCTACAGGGGGCCATTCTATGGCGACCCCCATGATGTGCCTACTTGGTCTGATCACTCTGAAGCAGAGGTCCCAGAGTCATACTACAATATCCCTCTCGGACAAGCTAGAGTTGCTATAGAGGGAAGTGATTGTACTGTTATTGCCTGGGGGACAATGGTACATGTTTGTGAAAAGGGAATCAAGGAAAGTGGGGTTTCATGTGATTTAATCGACTTACAGACCCTAGTGCCGTGGGATAGAGAGGCAGTGGTGAACTCGATTCAAAAGACGGGGAGATGCGTGATTGTCCACGAGGCACCCAAGACCAGCGGTTTTGGCGCAGAGATGTCAGCTTCCATACAAGAAAGATGCTTCTACAACCTCGAAAGTCCAATCGAGAGGGTGACTGGTTGGGATACACCATTCCCCCATACCACTGAATGGGATTACATGCCGGGGCCCTCTCGGATAGCCAAGGCGATTCTTAGGACGCAGGAGGAATAAGTATGGGGACTCATGAATTCAGGCTACCGGACATTGGAGAAGGAGTAGTAGAGGGCGAAATTGTCGAATGGCATGTTTCAGTTGGGGACTCAGTATCAGAGGATGACCGTATAGTAGACATAATGACTGACAAGGCAACAGTTTCTATTCCCTCTCCAGTAAGTGGAACTGTTTCGTCGGTAAGTGGATCAGTGGGGGAAATGGTTGCAGTAGGCTCAACATTGGTTGGATTTGACATTGAGGGAAGTAGTGGCAAGGAAGGTTTTTCGGAACCAGAGGAATCTGTCGAGGATGAGGCAACAGAGAGTAATGAAATTGAACAGGAAGAGGCAGATCCTGCGGAACCACTCAAAGAAGATATAGCTCCCCCAACTCCGGTCACTGCACCTGCAAATGTTCCAAAGGCCGTCAGTTCACCTGTTGCTACTAATGAGAGAATTTTGGCTAGTCCGGCCGTTAGGAGAAGGGCAAGAGAAGCTGATGTGAGGCTTAATTTGATTCAGGGTTCAGGACCGGCGGGAAGGATCAGGCATGCAGACCTAGATGCCTTCATTGCTGCAGGAGGATCTGTGTCTGGAGCTCCTCAATCATCTTATTCAGCGAAAAGGACTGAAGTGAGTGAAGTCAAGGTCGTTGGACTACGAAGAAAGATTGCCGAGCAAATGACCCTGAGCAAGAGCAGGATTCCTCATTTCTCATACTTCGAGGAAGTTGACGTGACAGAGCTAGAGGCCCTTAGACAGGTACTAAATTCCTCAAAAGACGAGACGCAACCTAAACTTACCTACCTTCCTTTCATCATGCTTTCGTTGGCCAAGATCATGCCAGAACATCCGGAATGCAATGGCCATTTCGATGATGAAAATGATGTTGTCAGCAGATTTTCAGGAGTTCACTTGGGGATAGCAACACAGACTGAAAGGGGGCTATATGTCCCAGTTGTGAAGCACGTAGAGGCAATGGATGTTTGGCAGACAGCTACTGAGATGCAGAGAGTATCCGGTGCAGCTAGAGATGGGACAGCCAGCCTGGATGACCTGACTGGTTCAACTTTCACCGTAACCAGTCTTGGTAGAGAAGGTGGATTGGGGGCCACTCCAATAATCAATCATCCAGAAGTTTCCATACTGGGCGTGCATAAAGCTCGTGAGATGCCAGTTGTCAGGGAAGGACAAATAGTTGTCAGGAGAATTATGAATCTATCTAGCGCCTTCGATCATCGCGTTGTTGACGGGGCTGATGGAGCTTCTTTGATTCAACACCTACGGAGAATGCTGGAAAATCCTGCACTAATCTTCATGTGAGGTTCTTATGGCTGATACAAAAAAATGCCAAGTCCTTGTAGTCGGTGCGGGCCCCGGTGGATATGTGGCAGGCATTAGGGCGGCGCAACTAGGTTTGGAGACGATCGTTTTAGAGGCCGACAAAGCTGGGGGAACCTGTCTAATACGTGGTTGCATACCAAGTAAGGCAATAATCCATGCCGCTGAGAGATTTGAGGCGCTCAAACTTCACTCATCTGAAAATGGGCACATGGGATTGTCGGTGAGTGGAGAACCAGAAGTCGACATGTCAGCTTTGGTCTCATGGAAGAACTCAATTGTCGAGAGATTGAATAAGGGCGTTGAAGGATTACTGAAGGGTGCTGGTGTAGAGATTATCAATGGATGGGCTAATTTTGAGAGTCCCAAAACGTGTATTGTGGACACTCCTGATGGAAAATTAAAGATCGAGGCTGAAAATGTCATAATTGCGACAGGATCGAGCCCTGTGGAATTGCCCTTCATGCCGTTTGACGAAGAGTTCGTATTATCCTCAACTGGAGCCCTAGACCTTGAGAAGCTACCAAAAAGTGCTGCTATCGTTGGAGGCGGGTATATTGGCCTAGAGCTAGGATGCGCTTTGGCCAAGCTAGGAACCAAGGTGACTATTGTTGAAGGATTGGAGAGCATCTTGGCGATAATGGACAAAGAGCTGCGAAGGCCACTGGAAATATGGCTGAAGAAACAAAAGGTTGCAATACACACCAAGGCCCTTGCAAGTGGAGTGGAAATAAAGGGAAAGGGCGCATCTAGGAAGGTGGAGCTTTCCTTTGAAAAAGAAGGTGTGCCCAGCTCAATAAAGGTTGACAAGATATTGGTCACTGTGGGAAGGAAGGCAAACACGAGTGGTTGGGGGTTAGAAAACATGGGAGTTAGGATGGATCCTTCGGGTAGATTCATCAGAATTGACAGGCAGTGTAGAACTTCTGTACCGGGCGTTTATGCCATAGGAGATGTTGCTGGGGAGCCAATGTTGGCCCACAAGGCCAGCGCTCAGGGAGAAATGGTCGCTGAGATTATTGCTGGCAAGAAAAGGGAGTTTGATAACATTGCAATACCCGCCATTGTTTTTACAGAGCCTGAGATAGTCTCAGTGGGCTTAACTCCAGAGGAAGCCACTAGCAGAGGAGAAAAAGTAATCGTAGGTAAATTCCCATTGGCAGCTAATGGCAGGGCTCTAAGCATTGAGGCGGAAAAAACAGGAGGGTTCATCAGGGTTACAGCGAGAGAGTCTGATCACATCATTCTAGGGATTCAAGCTGTCGGTTCACACATTGCGGAATTGCATGGCGAGTTTGTTTTGGCCATAGAGATGGGTGCCCTCCTAGAAGATATTGAGGGAACAATTCACGCCCATCCGACTATGACTGAAGCATTCCACGAAAGCGTTCTCAAGACCCTCGGGCATGCGATACACATTAGCTGAGGGATTAAATGGGTCAAGTTAGGGTCCTGAGAGCTGGGATAGTGGAATACGGCATAATGAACCAAACCATGAAGGATCTGCAGGATCTTAGAATACGCGATGAAATCCCAGACACAATCATCTTTGTTGAGCATCCAGAGATTGTGACAATTGGCCCCAAGGCTGTCAGAGAAGGGACGGAAGTTGTTGGTTACCCAAGTACTAGGACCGACAGGGGGGGTGGGATCACTTGGCACGGACCGGGGCAATTGATTGCATATCCAATAATTAAATGGGGCAAAGATGAACAGAACATTCGAGGAATAATAGGAAAGTTGGAAGACTGGGCCATTAAAGCGATGGAAGACTGTGGAATCAAGGCATATAAGGACCGGAAAATGCAAGGGGCTTGGGTAGATGGGCACAAGGTTTGCTCAATTGGCTTGTCTTTTCTCCACTGGGTTAGTAGGCATGGAATGTCGATAAATGTCTGCACACCTGAAGGGAGAGTAGAGGGTCTCGAAGGTTGTGGGATGATTGCTGGACTACATACTAGTCTTGTGAGTCTTGGGCATTCTCATGACTCCGAAGGATGCCTGATTGACTGTAAAAGGATAGAGAATGCTTTGTTAGAAGGTTGTTTCGAAAATCTGGGACGTTATCCTGAAGAGACAGCAGAGTGGGGGCTGGAGATGCTGGTATGACGGTGCCAATGAAAAGTGATTTGGCGGAACATTGGAGTTTGGATCCAGAAATCTCTTTCCTAAACCATGGTTCATTTGGCGCGACACCGAGTGTCATCCTCAAAGAGCAGACTAAATTCAGGAGGCAGATGGAAAAGGATCCTGTTAGATTCTTCGAGAGTGATTTCCCAGAACTATGGGAAGCTTCTCGTGTGTCGGCTTCAAAGTTCCTGAATGCAGATCTGGATGGAATGGCCCTAGTAACAAACACAACCACTGGCGTCAACACTGTGATGAGGAGCCTGCAATTGAACGAGGGAGACGAAGTTATAGTGCCAAATCACTCTTACCAAGCATGCTGGAATGCTGTGGACTTTGTGACAAGCAGGGCAGGTGCAAAGACGGTTGTTGTTGATATTCCATTTCGGGTCAAAGACTCCCAAGAGATTATCGAATTGGTAATGGAGTCAGTGACAGAAAGAACCGTACTTGCCCTAATTGATACAGTAACGAGCCCAACAGGAATTAGGATGCCTTTTGAGGATCTAACTGAGCGGCTCCAAGGAATGGGTGTTGACGTCCTATTGGACGCAGCGCATGGACCGGGGATTGTTCCATTGAATCTCGAGGAGATTGATGCCGCATACTGTACTGGAAACTTCCACAAGTGGGTTTGCACGCCCAAGGGGTCGGCTTTTTTGCATATCAGACGAGATAAGAAGGGGATTATCAGGCCATTGAGTATCAGTCATGGGGCGTCATTCGAGGGCTCGGAACAAGATAAGTTCGAGTTTGAGTTTGGTTGGCCAGGAACTCAGGACCCGACTGCATGGTTGTGCATTCCAGCGGCTATTGATTTCATGGAAGGGATGGTGGGTGGTGGGTGGCCTGAAATCATGCTCAAGAATCATGAACTCGCAGTAGAAGGCAGAAGGATAATCTGTGAGGCCATAGGGACAACCTCTCCAGTACCCGAGTCGATGGTTTCTGCCATTGCCTCTGTTGAAATCCCCAGTAATGATGAGGTGGGGCCAATTAGTCTGGATGGAGATCCATTCCATCACTTACTTCTAGGTAAATATGGGATTCAGGTGCCTGTTTTCCCATGGAGGCATCATGGCACTAGGTACATCAGAATTTCCGCCCAACTTTACAATCACATAGATGAGTACATTTTCCTAGCTGAGGCCCTCTCTGAGATACTATCAGATGAGGAAACCATTCAAGGGAGATAGTAAGGCGGGTGATTATGTCCGAGGCGGTTGTGTGCATTACCGGTGCTTCTGGTGCACAATATGGGGTCCGACTAATCCGGGCCCTTGCTGACCAAGGATGGGTAGTTAGGCTAATAGTAACTGGTGCGGGTGCGATAAACCTTGATCTCGAATGCGGAATATCCCCTAGTGACCTTTCTTCATGGGATGGAGTAATTCTGGAGGACAATGGGAATCTTGCTGGGAAATCAGCATCTGGTTCTTCCCCAATTGATGCGTATATCATTTGCCCTGCTAGTGGCACAACAATTGGAAAGATTGCTGCTGGTATTAGTGATAATCTAGTCACCAGAAGTGCACTTGTAGCTATGAAGGAGCGAAGGAAGCTAATCCTAGTCCCTAGGGAGTCGCCATATTCAACCCCTCACTTGAAAGCAATGACTGATCTATCCTCGTGGGGAGTGGTCATACTGCCTGCGAGCCCTGGTTTCTACCACTCACCTGAATCCATAGAGGAGTTGATTGATTTCATTGTAGCTAGGATTCTAGACCAACTGGGAATAGAACATGATATCGGAAATAGATGGTCGGGGGAGGAAGTAAAGTCGGATTAATGCTGCACTAGACACTCCATTCAAGCATGGGTTCAATAAAGGTCAGAACGACTCATTACCGATAGTGTGGGCGATTGGGGAAAAAGGACCGTTAGTGAGCTTAGAGAGGAGCTTCGTTCAATTGGGCTCCCTGCCTCTGGAAGAAAGTCGGAATTGGTTGCGAGGATTGCTTCATTTGATTCAGGGCAAGTTCTAGAGACGGAGGCGCGAAAGATTGCTGCGATAAGTCCTACAAAGACCGGTTTAATGGAAAGAATTAGCGATTTGCCGATTGCTGCTCTTGTAGTGTCGGGAATAGTACTGATTGGCATTTCAGGGAGTGCCGCCCTATACGGGGACGATTTAGTCAAATGGATTCGAGGAGAACCAGAATATGTCCTAATTGATTTCGACTCTAATCAAACGAGGGCATATGCCCAAGGTCTTGTAGATCTTGGACACCCAGAATGGGAAGGGAGACTATCCGGAACCGAACAAGAGGAGAATACAGCTCAATCAATAAAACTCAATTTCTCAAATAGCGGGATTCCCGCGACCATAGAGGAGTTTGAGATTCCCCTATTCTATATGGGTAATGAGTTTGAGCTGATGATTTGCACCCCCGGGAACATCGGGAACATCTTCGGCGGCCCCTCTCCCTGCACTGTTGCTGATGTAGACAGGGATGAGGTGGAATTCAGCCATAGGGAGGACTTTGTCATCCAGGGATACAGTGGGGATGTTGACATCTTGGCTAGTAGTGATGTGAACGTAATTGATCTGGGTATTGGGAATGAATCGGCCGCTTGGGACTCTGCCTCAAATGGAATCGGCTTGGTTTGGCTTATGGACGGAAATGATGGTCAAGCGGGAACGGAGAGCAATACTGTGCTCCTATTAAGGGCACAGGAAAAAGGCCTTAGAGGTTTAATTACTGTAAATGCAAGGCAAAATTGTGATGAATTGGTAGCAGGTGACTGCGTACCCTACTTCAAATCACTAGACATTACCCAATTCAACGAGAAGCCATACAATATTGGATTCATGATGGTTTCGAAGAGCGTAGGAGAGGCTATTGTCAACCAAGTCATAGATGGAGACGGAATGTTGCAGTTCGTCGTACAAGTGGACAATCAAGTTAACTCCTACATCCATGTCCCGTGCGGAATTCTCCAGGGGGAGACTGATTCACTGATAGTTATAGGGGCACATCATGATACCGCATACAACGGCCAAGGAGCGGTCGACAACACAGCTGGGGCAGCGACTGTGCAAGAGATTGCAAGGCAGCTTGGCTTATTGAGCTCCGAGCTTGGCCCCCCGAAGCTGACAATATACTTCTGCACTTGGGGAGGGGAGGAAGAAGGGCTTTGGGGTTCAACTGAGTGGGTCAAAAAGCATAGAGAACAGCTCAGAGGGAATCTCAGACTGTACATAAACCTAGACATGAATCATGTTGATGCTCAGAGAAACTCTGGATTGACTCTGCAAGGGAACAGTCCTGCAGATATCGAAAGGATCGAAGGGATTGTTGAGGCGTTTGAAGGGGAATACCAAGACTTATCTTCCAAATATGCGATAAGTGTCAGAACTTTGGACTCGGAAGAAATGCCAAACAACTCGGACCACGCCCCGTTTGTTTACGGCATAGGGGAAGGAGAGAATGATGATTACTACGGCAAAGCCCTAGTTTGCTATGGTTCGGGGTCATCTGAATATCACACTTACTTGGATAATATGGATCGATTTAATGAGGAGAGTTTGATTGTTTCAGGAGTGATTTTCGGCTCATTGGTTCGTCATCTAGCCTGGAGCTAGCTTGAACAGTATGAGATTACTTCATCATAATCGGGCTCCAAACCTGGATTGTCCGCCACCCAAGAGTATCCGATGGTTCCATCTTCTTCAATAACGAAAACTGCTCGTTGACAAGCCGTGTAACCAGGGGCACCGAAGTCATCTATGACCAGATCATAATCCCTAATTGCAACTCTCTGGACATCACACAACAGTGGAAATGCAATATTGTTCATTTTGGCAAATTCACCGTTCGCGAAGATATTGTCTGCTGAAATGCCAAAAATCTCAGCACCTGTTTCATTCAGCGAATTCAGTGAGCTCGAGAAAGTACACAACTCCGTAGTACAGACACCAGTAAATGCAGCGGGATAGAATGCCAGTACAGTTCTACTTCCTATTTCACTCAAAGTGACCATGGAGCGATCATGGGCCATCAATGTGAAATCTGGTGCTTTGTCCCCTACTGAAACCATGTTGTCACCAAGGCATTGTAGATTTCAATCATTCTGAGATACCCTAGCTACATTCTTTGGGGCGATCCGATCCCTAGCAAGCCTAGGCCCAGCTCTAATTCCCTAGCAGTCAAGTCGCATAGTGCCAATCGACTAATAGTTGAATGGCTATCCGCATTCAAAACTTGGCAATTCTCGTAAAAAGAAGCGAAAGATGATGCCAAAGAATGCAAGTGGGTGCAGAGCTTGTGCGGGCTGAATGTTGAGATTGTCTCATCCACGATTGATGGGAATCCAATGAGTCTGCGTGCCAATAATTGCTCTTCAGCGAGTGAACAGTCAATATTAGCATTTTGAAGAGACTTGCGATCTCCCCCCCATTTTCTGAAGATGCTGCATATCCTTGCATGGGCGTATTGCAGGTATGGTGCAGTATTGCCCTCAAATGAAAGCATCCCCTCCCAATCGAAGATGTAGTCCTTGGTTCTCTCTGTGGAGAGATCGGCATATTTCACCGCGCCTATTCCAATCATTTTGGCAACCTTCTCCCTCTCATCTTCAATTAATTCGGGATTTTTCTCTTCGATCGCTGCATCTGCTCGGGAGATAGCCTCTTTCAGTAAATCGAATAGTTTGACCACTTCACCCTCGCGGCTCTTGAGGACTTTGCCATCGGTATCCATGACTGAACCGAAATTGACGTGGACTGCTTGATGGGAGTCATTCATCAGTCCGGCACTCCTAGCAACCTCAAAGACCATCTCAAAATGTTGTTTCTGTGGCGTCCCTACGACATATAGGAAAGAGTCGCATCCAAGTCTTTCCACTCTGTCAATAATGCAAGCTAGGTCCGTAGTGCTGTAGTTGTAACCCCCATCGGCCTTTCTTATGATCATGGGGAGAGGTTCACCTTCCCTGTTCACCCAGCCCCCGGGAAATACAACTTCTGCGCCTTCGCTTTTCTCAAGTATTCTGGCTTCCTCGAGCCTTTCGAGAACTACTGGAAGCAGTTCTTGATAATTAGATTCCCCCATGATATCATCATCTGTCAGCATTACTCCGAGCATTGAGTAAACTTCGTTGAAGTACCTCATAGATTCGTCAACAAGTATTCTCCAAAGCCTGAGTGTCTCCAAGTCTCCCCCCTGAAGGAGAACAACCCTCTTCCTTGATCTTTCTGAGAAATCTCTGTCGGAAACGAACTTCGATCTTGCCTGCTTGTAAAATGAGTCGAGATCGCCGACACCTAGATCACTTGCAGCCTTATCTTCCCCTAAATCCAGTAGGTGTTCGATGAGCATCCCGAAGGGAGTCCCCCAATCCCCGACATGGTTTTCTCGATGAACTGAATGGCCTTTGAACTCCAGCATCCTTACTATGGCATCACCAATCACGGTTGAACGGAGATGGCCAACATGCATCTCCTTAGCAACGTTAGGAGCCGAATAGTCTACTACGAAATTTCTGCTTTCTTCATTTGAAATCCCTAGCCTTGAATCACTGGCCAAATTAGAGACTTGGCCTGAAAGCCAATCTGGAATTGCTGTAATATTCACGAATCCATTAATTGCACTAACTTGGGCTATATCCCTGAGCCCCTCTGAGATAGCAGTTGAGAGACCCTCGGCGATCTCAATGGGTGACCTCTTCAGAGTCCTCGAAAGAGGGTGGCATGGGATTGCTATGTCACCGTGATCTTCCACGGTTGTCGGACCTAGAAGAGGCGTCCATTCGGACTTGGAGACTCCCAATGAGAACATCGCTTTGGAAATTTCAGGGATTGATTCGTCAATAAGTGCCTTCATTCGATCATCCTCACGAAATGGCATACCTCAGTAGGGCCGCTATGCCGCCAAAAGAGATGTTCAAAGTTGCACCTTCCTCCGTATCAAGAGATACAAGTCTTACATCGGCTGATGTGTGCTCTGCTAGAATGGTAAGTTCGTCAATAAGATCCATCGTTCTTTCCGAATCCTCTTGGACACGGACAGAATTGCAATCAGTACAAGTGGGGATTGCAGAACTATTTGATAGGGTTACTTCCCATTCATTAGTGCAAGATTTGCAGACCCATACGACTCTCCTACTACTGATTGCTTCGGAAAGAAGGAGTGTTGAGACTGCGCCCTGATTAAGGGCGGAGCGTACCATTTTTTCACCATAGGTAGCCTTAGGATTGGTTTGCATCACTTCTCTAAGGAATCCATCGACGAGTGTTCTCTCGACGTCCAATTCTATCTGATCCATCATTGAGCCGGCTCTTTGAATTAATTCCCTCAAGCCGCTCTCATTTGAGTAACCCACATCGAAATATGGCTCTGCTATCAATTTCTTAACCTCATGATGGAAATAGTCGTTTTTGACCACGAAGTCCTTAGTGGCCCCAGGACCGCCAATAATAATCCCCTTCAAATCTTTAACCATAGGTAGCCAATAGTTGCACGCTCTTTCTGTTGCCTTCTTGAAGAACTTATGAGCTGCCTCCTCAATCAACCTCTCAAATCTCTGAGCTGATTGCCCCCCTCTGCCGTGCTTAGAGGGTACCAAGGAAGTGATATGCTCCTGACAGTGTAGCCTCTTTCCAGAAGCGAGCCCATATGCCGCCTCGGAACGATCAATTACAAAGAGGCCATATGATGTCCGATCAATCAGCATTTCCTCGAGTTGGCTGGTTTCAAACTTAGAGTCACAGCGATATCGGAAAGATGGGAAGGGGTCGGGGGGATCATCGACAACCACTGTAATCAGCCTTGTCTTGTTATTCCCGACAATTACATGGCCGACAAAAATAGCAAGTCCGTGATTACCCGGAGTCTTGTACCTATTAATTGTAGAAATGGCTGATTCGATGGCATCAGTGACATGTTTTTTTGTGGACTTCGACTTGATGTTAGCTGCCTGTCCCGCCTCTTGCCCTAGGTGCTGACGGACATCGCTGATCATTCGGTCTGGAGGGATAACCACAGACACTAGCTCGGTCCCCATGCCCCTCAAAGCGGAGAGCTCTGACAATGTCTTCTTCAATCGTAGACGCTTCTGTTGCTGGGCCAAATCGTCGGACATGCCTTTCCTCCGTGAATTGTCATCATGGACTGCATTTCAACCCTTCAGCCCTTGTTGAGCATATGTCTTGAAAGGAGGGGGGTATACCTTGGACCATGGCGGCGGTGGTCTTGGCACTAGGGGGGAGCCTCCTCAGACCCGAATTGGGTGACAGGCACCAATGGTTGGAGGATTTTATTTCAATTGTCAAGAGTAGGTTGGAATCTGGAGACAAGATGGGTATTGTGGTTGGCGGTGGTGCACCGGCCAGAGAGGGAATCGAGTTGGCAAGAACCCTTATCGATGATGAATCACACCTAGACAGGATTGGCATTGCAGCTACTAGACTCAATGCTACGATAATCAAGGAAACACTAGAAGATGGGGGGCTGGAAATATGCGAAGTTCTTCCTGAAAGTGTCGATGAAGCTATTGAGAAACTCAGTTGCAATGGAATTGTTGTAATGGGGGGGACGGTTGCAGGACAGACAACTGACACTGTGGCGATAAAATTGGCAATTGGAGTAGGTGCATCTAGGTGCATCATTGCAACTAACGTAGCAAGAGTCCACTCAGAAGACCCCAGAGAAAATCCAGAAGCTGAGTCATTTGGGAGAATGACTCTGGAGATGCTCCAAGAAATTGTTGGACCTGCTGAGCATGCATCTGCTGGGAGGTCAAAGGTAGTTGATCCGGTCGGCGTCGGAGAGGCCGTTAAACATGGGCTGCCACTAGCCGTCTTAGATGGAAGGGACTCCTGGAGGATTCAGTCAGCACTCGAAGGTGGTGAATTTGGTGGAACTCTGATTGAGGGGTAGCATGAGTAGGAAAGACACGATAATGAAGGCTGCCAAGAGAACGGCAAATGAGGCAAAGGCCGCGGCAAAAAAAAGGACTCGTGGCCTGATAAGATCCGAGTCAGAACCCCATAGGCATTGTGTAGTCTGCTGGACACCCATTCCCTTGGATAACGATCCAGCCGTCTGTGCGAAGAGGGAATGTGGAGAAACCCAAATAAATAGGGAAAAGTCTCGTAAGAGATTGACGGTGATGTTGTACTTGTTCCCTGCAATAGCGGTATTATTTGTCATCTTAGAAATTGCCGTTTGATAAAAATAATTGGAGTTGAGGAGTGATGATGGTACGAATACTCTCTATCCTACCCGCATTGATGGGGACAATATGCATTCTGATCTTGGGTGCGAGCCTATATGGCTACTCATCGCCTGACTCGGGAATGGAAGTCCCAATTATTCCTTGTCCCGAAGGCAGTGGTGGATGCATTGTGGGAATGACGGGTGAGGACATGTCAGTTCCGGGTGCATTCATATTGCTAGACGTCGAACTTAGCCTTGAGTGGGCAGAACCAGATAGGAGCTGGGTTGCGGTTGTAGAAGCTGAAGCCAAGGAAGACTGTCCGCCAGATGCAAATGGCCTCACCCCTTGCACTGAGGATGAAGTCTCGAAATTCATTATATCAGGTGGCCCGCAGTCTGATGGGAGTCTGGAATTCCAACTAAAGCCTGGTGAATACAGATTCATTACTGCCGGGAAAGAGGGTTCGGGATTGGATTCCCAAACTGCTACTTTGGGAACTTCTGTTCATCTAAGTGATTATGTTGAGATTGCCTTAGGTATTCTTACGGTTTTGCTATTTGCCGGGGCGGGGGAGATGGCCTTTCCACTTCGAAATTTCATTAGCCGGTTCAGGAAAAGGTAGGAAAGACCTGATTATCTTGAATAACCCAATGGCCATGGGGTGATCATGTCGGGTGTATCGTGCCCCAATTGTAGATCGGGCATTGAGGTAGAGGGACTGACCCCCACGTACGGTGGTTTTGATCTATACTGCGTGGTATGCGGTCACAGTTGGCATTCCTAGTCCCTCTATTTTGTATCATCCCTATGCCAATGATCAGGGAGGGAAAGTGGATCTGTAACTTCATCGGCTGCTATCACTTCAATCAGCAATTTGCGTAGATCCTCAAGTCCCTCTCCAGTTTCAGAACTTAGTCTGTGCTCTCCTTCAATTTCTGGGGAGTCGAGCAAATCAGATTTACTGCTCACAAGGATAATTGGCCTTTCGACGATCATCTCCCTTATTTCTTGGAGAAGATTCTCCTGCTCGGAAATATCAGTTGAGGAATTTGGAGAGCGGTCCAATAAGAAAACCAGAGCATCGCCGAGATGCTCCAGAGCGACGATTGCCTGGAGCTCTATCTTGTTCCTCTCAGAATTTGGCCTATCGAGTAGTCCAGGCGTATCAACCATCTGATAGACCCTTCTCCTGTGTGTGAAATGTCCCAAATGGAGTTGCTTAGTGGTGAAAGGGTATGAAGCAACTTGCGGTTCTCCGCTGGAAAGTGCATTAATGAGGGCGGATTTGCCGACATTTGGTGAACCGGCAACAACGATACAGGGCTCGATAGGATCTATTGATGGAAGCTTTCTAAGTTTGTTCCGGGCCTCACCGAGCCAAACAATTTGAGGTGAAATCTGATCAATGATAGAGGAAACCCTCCCATATGCATGCCTCCTTGCCTTGTGGAAACCATCTATATCCCTAAGGCGGAGTATCTTGCTTTGCGCTTCGCCTGAAATCCTCTGGGATTTCTTTGCCGCCCATTGTAATGCGGCAAGATTTTTCTTGTATGGGTCGGTTCCAACCGCTGCATCTACAAGGGCCCTATCAAATTCCGAGAGTGCATTAAGGCTTGGCCACCTTGCGACGTAGGAATTGAGAGTTTTGGAGACAACATCACATGCTGATTGAACCATTCGATTCATCTGCTTTCGAACCCTGTGGTACTTGTCGGGATCTTCGACCAAGTCAGCCTGATTGCTCGCCCTGCCGAAAGCCTTGTCCAGAATCTCCTGTGGAAACAGAACAGTGGGGATTGATCGCCATTCAACGGATGCCATAGGAGCCCTCGATTAGGCCGTCACGACATTGCACTTCAAGCATTAGTAGCAGCTGAAGAGAAGAAATGTGTAATATTTACCACTCGTTTTTCTACATTGGCACACTCGAGATGGTATGGCGGAAGGAGGACGAAGTAGGAAGTCGGGTGAATTGCCAGACTGGACCACTGGTTTCTACGAAGATTATGGATCGCCAGACCTATCTAGCCTAGGCGATGTGTTTCATGGCCCACTGATGGACAGAAAGTTTGGACTGAGGAAGGATGATCTGATTGAAATATTAATTGACAGGAGGGTACTGCCTGAAGACAGAGGGGCGGTGATCAGAGGAATGCTAGTGGGCACGAATAGAAATTCGATTGACATATTGGATGAATTTGGAGACTTTAGATCTTTGGCCAAGGATGTGATTGTAGAGGTCAGGCTGATTGCCCATTTGAGAAAGAGCTACATTCACGATAAGGAACTATTAAAATTTGAGAAAGAAGACGTGAAGAGGCGTTCAAAGATGCATGAGAAGGCTGAAAAGACAGCTGAGGGTTATGAAAGCAATCTGTGGGGATGAAAATGGTTTCTTTTTCTGAGAAGAGTTGTGTTCCCTGCGAAGGCGGGATTCCACCGCTGACTAAAGACCAGATAGATGATCTGATTCCGAATATTGACGAAGGGTGGCAGGTTGTCGACGGTCATCACCTAGAGAAGATTTGGGATTTCCCTGATTTCAACAGTGCACTTGAATTTGTCAATAATGCTGGTGCTATTTGTGAAGATGAAGGTCACCATGCAGACTTCGAGTTAGGATGGGGAAGAGTGTGTGCTATGATCTGGACACACAAAATTGACGGATTGACTGAATCAGATTTCATTCTTGCAGCGAAGTTTGATTATATTTGAGGTGGGGATTTGTCTGTAGATCTCAGAAGTCATGTCTTCGTATGTACAAACATTAGAGAAGAGGGGCACAGTCGTGGTTGCTGCTCCGGGAAGGGTTCTTTGGAATTGATGACTGAACTGAAAAGAACATCTAGAGAGAGAGGCTTGGATGATGTCCGAATCAATAAATCCGGATGTCTCAACAGGTGCGAGAAGGGGCCAGCTTGCGTAGTTTACCCGGATGGCGTGTGGTACACGATCCCCAAAGACAATGAGGGAATAGAGATGATTCTGACTCACCTTGCGGGGGGGAGTCCTGCTACAGATTTGGTCATGGGTGAGGAAGAATGAGAAAAGTGGTATACCCCAAAGTAGGGGGGGTTGACTCGATTAAGATTACCGAAGTAGAAGACCCATTGGCCGAATTTGGCCAATTATGCGTAAGAGTGCATAGGGCGGGAATAAATTTTGCCGACCTGATGATGCGTCAAGGACTGTACGGATCGAACCCAGAGTACCCATTTACCCCTGGTTATGAAACTTCGGGGGAAGTGATAGGGATAGGGGAGGGGGTTAATGGATTCGAACTCGGCGAGAGGGTTCTCGCGATGACAGGTTTTGGGGGCTATGCAGAGAAAATAGCAATAGATTCCTCCAGAGTGAAAAAATTGCCGGACTCGGTATCTTTTGACCAAGCTGCAGCCATTCCAGTGACATATGGTACTGCTTACCATATGCTCTTCCACTTGGGCAACATTGCCAAGGGCGATTCCGTACTGGTGCATCATGCTGCTGGTGGTGTTGGTACAGCTGTCGCACAGCTATGCAAATTTGTAGGGGTTTCGAATATTATCGGTACGGCATCTGAACCGAAAAGAGATTTCGTTGAGTCTTTAGGAATGCGATTTGTTAGCAGAGAGAATGAGGATTTTGTAGAGGTTTGCAAGGCGATGACAGATGGAAAGGGTGTTGATCACGCAGTGGATCCAGTAGGAGGAAGTCATTTGATGAGGTCATACAGAGCCCTTAGAAGCGGAGGGAAGCTATACTACTTTGGTGCATCTGCAGCTATCAAGGGAGAAAAGAGATCGAGACTCGCGGCACTGAAGATGTGGGCCAGTACCCCTAGATTTGACCCCATTAAGATGATGGGGTCTAACAAAGCCGTATTTGGGGTTCACATGGGACTTCTTGATGATGAGGGTGTTTTCAATGACCACCTCGAGGCATTAGCAAAGATGCTGAAGGAAGGAGATATTGCCCCAATAATTGACTCAGTCTGGAGATTTGAGAAGGTCGCCGATGCCCAATTACACATTCACAATCGAAAAAACAGAGGTAAAGTCCTGCTGGATTTCTCGCCTAATGGTTAATCAGAGTCTTACCGGCCTCGTCGCACCGCATGCCTGGCACTTCAATTGAGTCGTGCGCCCTTCTCTAAGAAATCTGGTGTCCGGTGCTTTGCACTCAGCACAAAGGATGTAAGCCTTGACATAAGAGACAATTTTCTCCTTGATTCTCTTTGGTGGGACTCTGCCCTTGAGCATAATCCTAGTCTGTTCCTTGCTACCAGAAGTTCCCAGCTCATTCAAAAGGTACTGAAACACATGATTTGAATCCCTATCCATAGCATCTACAATGTCTGAATAGTTGCGAAGAATTGTCTGACTTCCCTCAATCAAGACATCGGGTTCGGGCATGGTCCAACGAGAACGCTCACTGATGTCCTTGGGTATCATTTCCCTAGCACTGTCCAGAAGTGACTCGTAATCCCGGTTCGTCATGGTCTCTCGAGAAGCTGGCTGCTTTTCACATCACCGGGACTACCGAACATGGCCAATTGTCAAGAACCGCTTTATTGACGGTCGAGTATGGGAGATGTGATTGTGGTTCATTTCGCTAGAACGGACGATGATGCAAAGATTCCGATAAAGGGCAGCGAAAATGCAGCTGGTTGGGATCTATGCGCATTGGAGGATTCCTTGGTGCCTTTTAGAAAAAGCATGAAGATTCGTACGGGCCTTCATGTTGCTATCCCTGAGGGATTTGAAGGGCAAGTTAGGGCTAGGTCGTCTCTAGGAAAAAAGGGCCTAATTCTGCCACATAGTATTGGGACAATTGATGCTGACTACAGAGGGGAGCTTTTCGTCCTAATGACTTGGATTGGGGAGGGAGATTCCTATACTGTCAAGGCGGGGGAAAGGATTGCTCAATTGCTAATTTCTCCAATTCCCATGGTGACTTTTGAAGAAGTTGGCTTTGAAGAGTTAGGCGAAACTGCTAGGGGTTCTGGTGGTTTTGGAAGCACTGGTAGATTTTGACTGGGCATGTTTTCCTGATTTACTACGGATAACCCCCCGGTGGATTCATAGCACATAGTCCCTGTGACAGCATGATGCAGCTGAGTGTAGATGAGCTAAGGTCCAAAGTTGAGGAATTTCGTTCAAGTGGTTTGAACACCCAACAGATTGCGGATGAACTCTCACTTTCCCAGACCACTATCCAATGGCTTTCAACCAGTGAATTTGTCATTGATGATAAGCCGGCAGACGTCAAAGTGGGATGGAGGTCGATAGCAGTAAAGGGTGAGAGGATAGAGGCTATCTCTGATATCTTCTGCGACATTATCGATGAGATGGTTGGAATTGACAACGTTGACACTATTGTTGGACTCAGTATTAATGGGATCGCCTTTGCTCAATGCGTTTCATCCAACTTGGGTTGTGAACTTTCGGTAGTTAGGAGTATTAGTGAGGAAAAATCTGGACATTTGTCTCAGGTCTATGCTTCGGTCTCTGGGAAGAGGGTTGTAATTATTGATGACGTGTATTCAACAGGAACTACCATGAAGAAAACCTGTGAGGCGCTTGAATCAATTGGAGCCGAGATCTTGCTTTGTATGGTTCTTGTGAACAAATCATGGGATGATGAAGTCAGTCAGAAGCCACTGAGGGCCTTAGTTAGGGCTGCAAGCGTATAGGTGAAGTGGATGCACTGGGCGGACCATACCGCACAGGTTCTAATGAAGAAGGGTGGTAGCCAGGTCATTGCATCGGGGATAACTCCCTCTGGGGAGTTTCACATTGGCCATCTAAGAGAAATTCTGACCGCTGAGATGATTCATCGTGCCTGTCTAGATGCAGGAATTGAGTCCCGATACATATTCATCGTTGATTCAATGGACCCACTTAGAAGGGTATACGACTTTCTCGACGATTCGTATGATGAGTACATTGGATGCCCGCTGGCAAACATTCCTGCACCGGGTCCCAATGGGAAGCCGGATGACAAAGGTTTGAGTTATGCTGATTTCTTCCTAAAGCCTTTCTTGGAGTCATTGAAGCATATCGGTGTCGAACCGGAGGTTGTGATGAATCACGAAACTTATGAAAATGGCGAGTTCGCTGAGATGACTGACTTGGCAATTAGGAACATGGATGAAATACACAAGATAATCGAAACGGTATCTGGAAGGAGTCTGCCGAGTGACTGGTTCCCCTACAACCCATTGGGGTCGGATGGAAGCATGGATGGTGTCAAGGTTACTGGTTATGATTACCCTCATGTGAGATGGATTGACATGCATGGAATAGAGGGAAAATCGGACATTAGAAAATCGGAAGGGAAAATGCCATGGAGAATTGATTGGGCTGCAAAATGGGCAACGCATGGGATCACTTGCGAACCAGCTGGTAAAGATCACGGTGCATCAGGTGGAAGCTTCGATACTGGAATCCCTATTTGCAAGATTCTAGGTGGAAGTCCGCCTGATAAGATGGTGTACGAATGGATTCAATTGAAAGGAATGGGGCCGATGTCCAGTTCAAAGGGAGTAACCATAGGGCCGATGGATGCATTATCTCTTGTTCCGGCGGAAATCATGAGGTTCGTAATTGCTCGAAGTAAAGTAAACAGGCATATAGAGTTCAATACCGGATCGGCCCTATTTGAGATTGCAGATGAATACGAACGCTTGGTTTCCAAACCGCCCGAAATCATTGAGGGTGAGACTCGTAGAATGGAAGTTGCCAGAGAGACAAACCTGGGCGCGATCAGGCTGAGCCAAGTGATTCGAAATTCTGAGCCATCTGATTCAATAGCTGGCGTATCTTTCAAGCACCTCTCAATGCTAGCTCAGATTAAATCGGAGGATGGTGATGTTTGGAGCTCATTACGAAGATCTGGTCACCTAGATGGGGCTCCTACTGAGGTACTTAGACAGAGATTGTCGAAGATGAGGAACTGGGTAGGAGGTCCCCATTTCCCAGAAGAATCGAAGATAATTGTCCGGGACCCTAGGGGCGAGGGTACGCTTTCGTCCCGCAATCCGAATCAGGAAAAATTCCTAGACCAACTGGCAGTGAGCCTGTCTAAATGCCCATGGGATGAGTCTTCGATAGAAGGGGAAATCATATCCACGGTTTCTGATTCTCAATTATCGATGAAAGAATGCTACGTTTCCCTATACAAGGCAGTCATTGGCAAGGAAAAGGGGCCAAAGATTGCGTCTATTCTAGCCGAGATAGATAGAGATGTCGCGTTATCACTACTTAGGCACCTCTAGCTAGGTTCAGTGTTGCAGATATGCTAGCTCTCCTGGAAGCAGATTTTGATAATCAGAAACCGGGTTCAGAAGGAGGAGAGCGAGGGTTAAGATGGCGGTAATTGCCGCCCATCTCGTCCTCATCGCCCTCACTCCTTGTCTTGTCACCTCTTTCTCAAGGGCTTGCAACTCTTAGGTTGTCCGATTACATTCCCATCATTACGTGGATGTAATTCTGACCAGTGATGGTTCCATCTTCGCCTAATGTGACAACGCAGTTTCCGCTGGTGTAGTTTGGATCTGCTCCCTGTGAGTCGCCGCACTTGGCGCCGGACTCATCGAGTAGCCATAATCCACTTGCACCGAAAACAGCACCCCACTCATAGGTCCCTGCGGCCCTCTGGATCGTGATGGTCCAAGTCTCGTTATCGTCACCTAGAGTGGCGGCGTGGAGGCCCCATCCGGCATCGAAAGAGCCATTCATGTTAATCTGATCATGCCCACCCATTGTATGCACGACAAGAGTCAGATCGGCTGCGATTCCGTCCACCCCGTCACAGTTAGTGTCGACTCCGTCGCCTGCAACGTCAGTGGTAACGCCCGGGTTGATTGTGGCGTTGGTATCGTCGCAATCATCCTCGTGGGTACCATAGTTGTCATCGTCCCCATCAGCGTCAACGGTGTAGTTCAGGCCTAGTGCCTTCTCAATCGCAGCTTGTGCCTTGATGGCTGCTAATGCTGGGTCCATTCCTCTGTCGAATACGTCGGCTAGCATGGAGTCAGTCGGACCCCAAACCTGTCCCATTGCTGCGTACGCAGGGGCTCCGAATCCTTTAGCCATCTGTGCGCCGAAACCAGCTACAACTGAGTCATTGGCGACATCAGCGTGCTCGAGAACCGATGGCATTGTTGGGAGAAGTTTTGCCGTCTTTGCGAACTCGACCTGGCTGTCATAGCCAGCGAAGTACTTCGCAACTGTCACCGCTGCCTCCTTGTTGTCTGAACCAGAGGAGACAGACCATCCCTTCATCCCAACGAATGGACTGAATGGGATAGCAATTGGTGAATCGGGTAGAGTCGTGAAACCGAAGTTGACGTTTGAGTCATTGATTCCGGTGTATGACCATGGCCCCTGTACGATGAAAGCGACCTTGTTGGCCTTGAACATGCCCTCCATGTTACCCTCGTCACATCCAACCTTCATCAGAGGTCCGTAAGCGCCATCAGGGTGGCCCGCCAAAAGAGTTCCAATGGTCTGCATGGCAGTCACAGTGGAAAGTGAGTTGATGGTCGGGTTCCCATCAGCATCAAAGATAGAGCCGCCATATCCAGTCATCCATGGCCAGAACTGGTAAGCTGACTTGTACGGGAAGCAAACCCCCCATGTGTCGTTCATTGGGTCAGCTACTGCACTGGCAGCGCCGATGAACTCAGTGGTTCCCCACGAAGAGATGTTCGTGTAGTCCACACCGACTGCATCAAGGACATCTTTGTTGTAGTACAATGCTAGAGAGTCTCCCGATTGTGGGAGCCCCAAGACCTTACCGCCAACTGTAACGCCTGCTAGGGAGTTTCCGTATGCCGATGATTCAGCTGCGGTCATGTATGGGCCTAGATCCTCAAGAATGGAAACCCCGCCGACGTTGTTTGCGGCGACCTCTCCAAGAGCATCATTCTGAATCATAACGACGTCGGGTGCCTCATCAGCCTGTGCTGCGGTGATAAAAGCGCTCTTAGCATCATCAAACGGCTTGTACTCGGCGATTAGATCGATTGCAGGATGAGCCGACTCAAAGGCAGTGACCACATTATTCATGGCAGTTTCCTCGGAAGACTCCAATGCATAGGAGTGCCAAAACTTGATTGGTGTGGCATATGTGCAGCTTCCGTCATCTGTATCTGCGCTGGTATTGAGATTCAGAGCAGTTGCGTCGGTGCACCCCATTATCGATTCAACCACTTGTTCTTCTTCGTCTGTGTCATCATCCCCTGTGCAACCTGCCAAAGCCGTAGAGACCAGCAATATGCTCAGGAGCATGGATACAATAGTCTTGTCCATGGTCGGCGCCACATAGCCCTCTTTATTAACCCAATATGCTGATATATCCTATAAAAAAGATTTACATCGGCACAGTGCCCGGGAAATACAATATGTTACAGGCTAATGGTGATAATTATTCACATATTCGGAGTCATCGCTGGTGCAACTTTGCTAGTAGCTTCTCTTTTGCCAAAAAGAAAGCTGGACAGAGGAGATTGATCACCTAAGAGGTTTGATATCGAGCAGTCGTGGCTCGGGGATTCCTATTCTCGCTTCCTCTATGGCCTCGACCTCCATACTTGCCCCGGCCATTGTAGTGACAAATGGGATATTGAGCTCTACAGCGAGCCTCCTCATCATATTACCATCCAATACTGCACCTCCGGAAGACCTTGGGGTGTTGATAACCAAGTTGATTTTTCCCTGCCGCATTAAATCCAGAGCATCGGGTGATCGGCCTTCTGAAATCCTGTAGCACGTATTCACTTCCACTTCACCCACACTACGGAGGACCCTAGAAGTACCCCTAGTGGCGTAAATTGTGAATCCCATTTCTTGTAGTCTGTTAGCGAGAGGTATTGACGGAATTTTATCCTCATCCTTGACGGTAATGTAAACCCCCCCTTCAACTGGAACTGGTAACTCAGTTGCTAGTCTTGCCTTTAGGTAGGCAGCAGAAGCGCGGACATGGGACCCCATGACCTCCCCAGTTGATTTCATCTCTGGTCCGGGAGCCGGGTCCAGACCTCTGAGCTTGATGAATGGGAAGACAGGCGCCTTGACTGAAACCGCATCAGTCTGAGGTTCAGGAATTTCCAAATCTGCTATACGTTCACCGAGGGCGACCCTAGCTGCGATACGGGCCAGTGGAACACCAGTTGACTTCGCTACGAATGGGAATGTCCTAGAACCCCTGGGATTAACCTCTAGAACATAAAGCGTACCTTGGTGAATTGCAAATTGTATATTGAAGCACCCCCTTATTCCCAATTCAAGCCCTATCAAATTGGTCCATTCCTCGACTTGTTTCAAAATTTCGATAGGGACATTCTGCGGGGGTATGAAGCAAGTAGAGTCGCCCGAGTGTATTCCTGCTTCCTCGAGGTGCTCCATTATTGCCCCGATTAACACCTGCTCCCCATCGCAAACCGCATCAACATCAAGTTCGACCGCGTTACCGAGATACTTGTCTACCAGTAGAGGTCTATCTGACGAAATATACGCATCCCTCATATATGACTCCAGTTGCTTGTGATTTGACAATATCTCCATGCCACGGCCACCAAGAACATAGGAAGGGCGGACCAATACAGGGAAACCCAACTCGTTGGCCGACTGCCGGACCCCATCGGGAGTGGTAGAGGTGGCCCCTGGTGGCATCCTAAGGCCACACCTCTCAGCGAACACCTCGAATCTCTCCCTGTCACTAGCCTCGTCCACGGTTTCTGGTGATGTGCCTTCGATTGCCAATTCCAGACCCATTCGAGAAAGATGTGGGAGCGAGTCTGAAAGAGGGAGTGCCAAGTTTATCGCCGTCTGCCCACCGAATTGGAGAAGAATTCCATTGGCGTCCTCCCTCAGGAGAATCTCTGAGACGGACTCAAGAGTTAGTGGGTCAAAATATAATCTATCACTTGTGTCGAAATCTGTGGAAACTGTCTCGGGGTTGTTATTGATAATAATAGCCTCAAACCCCAAATCCTGAATTGCACCTGCTGCATGGACGCACCCATAATCAAATTCTATCCCCTGACCAATTCTGATAGGTCCTGAGCCGACAACGGCGACTCGGTGATTTGTTGACGTCGCGAGAGAAGGGGAATAGTCTATTCCAAGATCGGCATAGCCCCCTTCGTATGTCGAATAGTAATAGGGAGTTACTGCAGCGAACTCTGCTGCGCATGAATCGACCATTCGGAACCGAGGGTGTATTCCTAACTCATGCCTCCTATGTTGGACAGCGATTTCATCATGACCAACACCTAGGTTTTTGAAGCCCTTTTCTGGGAATCCGGAGAGGGCGTCCGCAATATGCAGGTCGGTAAATCCGACACCTTTCCATGACCGCATCTCGGACTCAGGGATAGTAGATGGGATGATCCCAATCTCTCCGGCTGCCCTGATTTCGGTTTCAATTGCGGCGATATTCTCAAAATGCCTTAGGAACCATCGGGTAATCCCGCCGGTGAGGTCCCTGACGTCCTCAACCGTGTATCTCCTCCTAAAGGCTTCAAAAATGGCTCCAAGTCTGCGATCAGTTGGGATTCGAAGCCAGTCCTCTAGGATAGCGGTGGGTAAGGTTTCTATTGCCCTTTCATCCATTCCCTCCCCATCAGAAGAATCGGCCATGTTTAGTGGCCTTGGATGCGGCTTTCCATACTCTAGGCTGGCCCAAGCCTTCAGACAAGCCTCCTCGAAGTTCCGGCCAATGGCCATTACTTCTCCAGTGGACTTCATCGAAGTTCCAATCTGCCTATCTGCTGTTCTGAACTTATCAAATGGCCATCTTGGGATCTTTACAACGCAGTAATCCAAAGTAGGTTCAAATGCTGCAGTGGTACCTTCTCCCGTGATAGGATTAGGGAGCTCGTCAAGTGTGTAACCAACGGCAATAAGAGCTGCCATTCGGGCTATGGGATAGCCGGTTGCCTTGGACGCCAATGCAGATGAACGAGAAACTCGAGGATTGACCTCAATGACCCTATAGTCGCCATTGGATTGATCGAATGCGAACTGAACATTGCAGCCACCCATAATGTTCAATCTGCGTATTAATCTCAATGAAGCGTCCCTTAATTTCTGGTGATCCCTATCAGAAAGTGTCTGTTGCGGTGCCACCACAATCGACTCCCCTGTGTGAACTCCCATTGGATCTATATTCTCCATTGTGCATACAATGATAGCATTGTCAGCGCCATCCCTCATTACCTCGTATTCATGTTCCTGCCAACCAAGAATGCTTTCTTCTATCAGAACCTGACCAATCGCGGAGTGGAGGATCCCCTGGCTCGCGATTTCAACTAATTCGCCCATATTGAAAGCGGTCCCACCGCCTAAACCGCCGAGTGTGAATGCTGGTCTGATCAACAGAGGGAAACCATTCAATTCTTCGGCGGCCTTGATTGTTTTCTCTATAGAGTCGCACGCAATGGCCTTGCAAACAGGCAACCCTATCCCCTCACAGACTTTCTTGAATAGGTCCCTGTCTTCTGCTTCATTTATTGATACCAGATTACAGCCAATGAGCTCAACACCTAATTCATCCAGAGTGCCGTCATTTGCAAGTGCTGATGCGATATTTAGGGCTGTTTGACCACCCATCCCCGCCAGAAGGGCATCTGGCTTCTCTATCTCTATAATCCTCTTTACTACCTCAGGTAACAATGGTTCAATGTAAATTCTATCGGCCATTTCTGGATCATTCTGGATGGTTGCAGGATTCGAATTGATCAATATAATTTCGTACCCATCGGAACGAAGAGCTCTGCAAGCTTGAGAACCTGAGAAATCAAACTCTGCCGCTTGACCGATTCTAATTGGTCCGCTTCCCAAGATGACGATTCTCTCCAGATCGTCCCTTCTTGGCATTAATTGACCTCCCTGTGTTGGGATGCTGAACTGCCCGGTTCGACGAGTTTGGAGACGATTTTCTGGAATCGGTCGAATAGGTATGAGGCATCATGGGGTCCGGGACATGCCTCGGGGTGGAACTGAACAGTGAATGCTGGTTTTCCAAGAAGCTCTAATCCCTCCACAGTGCCATCATTGGAGTTAATGTGCCTCACACGAAATTCTGCTCCGATAGTGTTTTCCACCGGATCGGAACAGGTACCACTGGGATGAAGTGCTAACATGCCCTTGATTGGATCCTCAACAGCAAATCCATGATTCTGGCTGGTAATGTGGACATTTCCAGTCTCGAGATCCAAAACTGGTTGATTGGCCCCTCTATGGCCATACCTCAACTTGTATGTTCTGAGTCCTGCAGCTAGGCCCATTAACTGATGACCGAGACAGATTCCCATGACTGGTTTGCCATTTCTGACAGCATTGGCAAGGGTGTTTCTTGCATCGGAAGCGGCACCGGGATGGGCTGGATCACCGGGGCCGTTGGATGCGAATATAGCGTCTGGAGACCATTCGGTTTCAATCTGCTGAAGATTCATTGTTGCTGGGCACCATACTACCTCGAATCTCCAGCACAGTTGCCTCAGGATGTTGTGTTTTATCCCACAATCAATGACTGCGACCCTTGCTAGAGGGAGTCCTTCACTTGATTTGGCGCCCGGATTAAGCATCGTTGCTTCCCTGCAAGTCACTTGGGCGACTAGGTCCTCCGAATCGGGTGGTTTCATGTTCTCCAATATATCCCTCATCTCTTCCTCTTTTTCGAGTGGACCGAAGATGCATAGAACCGTTCCGTGCTCCCTGACCCTCCTAGTGAGTGCCCTAGTGTCCACGAACTCTATCCCGGGTACTTCGTGCGCCAAAAGTAGGTCGTGGACGCTCCCTATTGAGTCCCTATGATCAGGATCGGGGATTTGTCGCTTGCATATCACCCCCCTTGGGTGGACGGAAGATGACTCAGAGATCCCTGGGATTATGCCATAATTACCAATCAATGGATAAGTGAATGTCAAGACCTGTCCGGCGAAAGATGGATCTGTCAAGCTTTCCTGATATCCGCACATTCCAGTAGTAAATACTAGTTCGCCTTGGGCTATTGACTCGTATCCAAACAAAACACCCTCAAAGGTTGTTCCATCAGCTAGAATTAGCATTCCTTTGGAACCACTGGGAAGACTGGGTGCGTCCATTTTTACCAAAGGGTCTGCCGCATCTGGGAAGCTTGGTGGAGAGGAAACTCCCGGAATTCCTGAGCCTGGAGTGAATCCTCCGGCGTCAGCAAGCTTAGACATCAGCGTAACTGGAAAAGTACGACTCTTAATCATTCACAATGTGAAAAATAGACTGGGTGGTTTAGGTAATCATTCGTCATCACGTGAAATCACTACTTTATTCCTCTCAGATGGGATAATTTTGAATTCGCCGTCCGAAAATCTGGCCTCTTCGTCTATCGGGCCGAGCCAAGAGTTGAGGAAGACTGCAAGGGCTGCCACCTCCGAGTGTGGTTGGCAACCAATGGAGACGTTGAAGTCAGATATTCTGAATACTTCGCCCGGTACCTTTTGGCCACCTACAACCAAAATGACATCCTGTTCCATTGGGATTCTGGGGATCACTTCCTCTGCAGGTTCCCCGTACATGGTCAAGTGCACAATAATTGACCCCGCACTAGAAGCACGACGCAACAGAGACATTGGTTTGGGTTCATGATAACCCCTGAAATCGCCCCCAAAACGCTGAGACACGGATGTCCAAGTCTCCAATGGGGAGGGGTCGGCATCACCAGAAAGAACAACCTCATCTGCGCCGAAAGCTCTGGCGGTCAAACCGAGATGGGATGTTATTCTCTTGTCCCTATCCCTTCTGTGGCCCAGCCTTAGCACTGTCACTCTTGGAGGGGCAGCTTCTCCCATGTATCACACGAGAGGCTGGTGCTCATCAGCATGACCCTCTGAATCTTGATGTTCAACATTGTGAAAAATGTCCACTCCCATGCTAATCATGCTCGCTCTAACCCAAGAAAGAAGCATTGCGTCGAACATAAACCTAGAGGCGAAACCGACCATTACTGCGATCATCATTAACCTCCCAGAGGCAAAAAGAGCCCTTTGGGCCCCTAATTCACTTGAATTGAGCAAGACTGGCTCTGCAATGTAGAAGATGGCCAATACCACCAAGAATCCTCCAATCTGGGAGAGATTAGCATTGCCCCTTTCCCTGCCAACGACCATGACTAGTGTTGCTAAAACTACCAAGGATGGCACCAGAATGCTTAGCGTTGCAAATGAGAAAGCCCCGATCAGAGATAGTGGAATTTCGGAGTCTGAGATATCCCCTGTTCCCTTTTTTACTGAAATCCACCAAAAGAGGACGCTGGCCATAAACAAGGCCCCTGAAATCCATCCCCTCTGAGTTATCATGTCCCTGACATGATGGCTATCTCGTGGCTTTAATCGCTGAACAATTGACTCTAAAATTAATAGAGTCTCGGCATCATTTCTATTGTTTTCACCGGTTTCCCCAAGTTCAACACTTGGTTCATCAACAACATCCTCGCCCAGAGTCATCACTTGTTTGCCCCTCCGTCACATCATAAAGCAATCGTCGCTTGGATAGGGGTAGATGGCCGACTGGCGACCCAATCTCAATTCCCGAGATAGAGAATCACCAATTATCATGGGCATAGTAAACGTGACTCCTGACTCTTTCTACCCCAGTTCTAGATTCGTCGATCCGGTTCGTGCTGTGGAAAAGGCGGTGGAGATGGTAAGTAATGGAGCCATGTGGGTCGATGTAGGGGGTGAATCGACGCGCCCAGGGGCCAAGGAATTGTCAGAAGATGAAGAGATTGCCCGATTAGTTCCCGTTATCGGAGGAATTAGGAATAAAATGCCCGATGCCCTAATTTCTGTTGATACAAGAAAGTCTGAGGTAGCCTCAGCCGCCTTAGAAGCTGGTGCGGATATGGTCAACGATGTTTCTGGATTGGGCGACTTGAAGATGATTGATATTGTAGTTGAACACGATTGCCCTATCTGCGTGATGCATATGAAGGGAGTCCCAGAGAATATGCAACTGGGCCCGGAATACAGGGACGTGGTTGGGGAGGTAAGAGAAGAACTCGCGAAATCAGCGAACCTTCTGATTAACAGGGGATTGGACCCTTCAATGATCGTTATTGACCCAGGAATAGGTTTTGGCAAGAATCTGGAGCATAATCTGGCACTACTGAAGGCTGGCAGAGAGTTGGTTCCGGACGAAAGGATGTCATTGATGTGGGGAGTGAGTAGGAAGAGCATGTTCAGGGACCTACTGGGGCGAGATTCCACTGAAGATAGGTTGCCCGGTAGCCTGGGGGTGGCTGCTATTGCTAAAGAAAAGGGCGTGGATATTCTACGGGTCCATGACGTCAAAGAGCACAATGACCTATTCAGAGCAATGGCATCATTGAGGTGATTGGATGAATGAGGGGATAAGAAACGTGGTTGAGGTGGATGAAAAACTCCGCCTGATTGGAACTGCCCACATTAGTAGTGAATCTGTTGATCTAGTGAAAGAACAGATAGGTTCGTGGGACCCAGACGTGGTAGCGATTGAGTTGTGTGAGTCCAGACTTGCATCCCTGATGGAACCCGAAGCCATGGGGGAAGAGGACTTACTGAAAATCATTGGAGAGGGGAGGTCTTTGATGATCTTGCTGCAATCTGCTCTAGCTGTACAGCAAAGAAGGATGGGTTTGTCCTCGGGAGAGGTCCCGGGGGCCGAATTACTAGCTGCAATTACGATTGCTGAAGAGTCGAATATCCCTGTTGAATTGATTGATAGGGACATAGTAATCACACTACGTAGAGCCTGGTCAAAGATGGGCATTATAGAAAGGTGGAGAATTCTGAATACCCTCCTCTGGGCTGACGATGAAGAGGATTTCGAGATAGGAGAAATCCTTGGAGACTCTGACCTCCTAAGCAATATGATGGAGGAGGCTAGGGAAGTTGCGCCGAGAGCGGGGGAGGTACTAATTGACGAGAGGGACGCTTACCTGGCGGGAAGAATCCAGCAGATTAGGGGCAGGGGTAGGGTTCTGGCAGTAATTGGAGCGGGTCATCTTTCCGGAGTAGAAGGGAACCTACGGAAGCCCGCGATTGAGACTACTTCCGAATTGCCAAGCCTTAGTGTGGCCCCGAGCAAATCTAGACTGCCGAAGTTAGTTATGGGCTTGATTCCGTTATTACTGGTCGGGGCATTGGTCTGGATGGGGATGAATGGAGATACAGAGAACCTTAAGCAGACTGTCAAAGTTTGGCTATTTCTGAACGCATTGCTAGCCGGAATTGGGGTGTTGATTGCTAGAGGCCATCCCCTCTCCATCATGGTCTGTGCGATTGCTTCTCCGATTACTTCATTGAACCCAATGGTTGGAGCTGGATGGTTCGCTGGGTATACGCAACTAAAGATAGCTTCACCTACTGGCAAGGATGCACAGGACTTCCTCATGTTGGATGATATCTCGTTATTCTGGAAAAATAGGGTAGGCAGGGTTCTCATGGTTACTGCTCTGGGGAACCTTGGTTCTGCTGTTGGCGCGATGTTAGCTGGTAGTGCAATTATTGGCCTGATCGTGGGCTGATATCTAGAATCATTAATCATACGCCGATTCTTGGCGGCGGCTATGACGAACTATGGATTCGTTATCGACAATAGAACTTGCATAGGTTGCCATGCATGTACGGTGGCGTGTAAGTCGGAGCATGACGTGCCGATAGGAGTAAACAGAACTCATGTGAAATACATCGAGAAAGGAGTCTTTCCGGATTCGACAAGGGAGTTCAGCGTCCATAGATGCAATCACTGTGAAGATGCGCCATGTACAACAATTTGCCCCACAACAGCATTATTCAATAGGTCAGACGGCATTGTTGATTTTGACGATGATCGTTGCATCGGGTGTAAATCCTGTATGCAAGCTTGCCCTTATGATGCACTCTATATTGACCCAAACAACGGTACTGCGGCTAAGTGTAACTACTGCGCACATAGGATTGAAAATTCATACGAACCTGCATGCGTAATTGTTTGCCCTACTGAATCAATTATCTCCGGGGATCTGGATGATCCTGGATCAAAAATATCACAAATGGTTTCTTCGCAAAAAACGAGTGTCAGGAAACCTGAATCCGGGGCGGTGCCAAATGTGTTCTACGTTGAGGCTAGTGATGAGATGCTGAGACCAGAGGCCACTGACGTGACTGGTTATGGGATGTGGACCGAGCAGGAATTTGGCGTTGGTCACTTTGCGAAGTATGCTGAGAGTAGATTGGATTCTGCCGACACTTCATCCATGATTGTTCAATTAGCCTTGGAAAAGAAACTCAAGGATTCACCCCCCAGAGACCAAGCAATAATTAGGGACGTGATGGATAGCCTTGAGGATGGATCAGAATTCGCCAAGAGGTCATATGATCAACCGAGCAAGGGGGTTTTGTGGGGCTGGGAGGTTTCTGCATACATTTGGACAAAGGGTATTTGTTCGGGAACATATGTTGTTGCTGTGCTCTCCATGCTTGCAGGAATTGTGGAAATGGATAGTCAGTTATGGATTCAGACCATTGGCATTGGACTGGTCTTCTTGGCGTTGACAGGTATTTTCCTGGTTATTGACCTTGATCGACCGGAGAGATTCCTGTACGTATTGCTGCGGCCGAATTGGGATTCTTGGCTTGTCAAAGGTGCTTACATCCTCGCAGGATATGGTGCTATCCTATTTGCAAGTGCATTGGTTCTTTTCTTTGATTTGGGTTTGACAATTCTGATTTATATTTCCCTAGTGGGCGTCCCACTAGCCTTGATGACTGGAGTGTACACTGCATGGCTCTTCGGACAAGCAAAAGGCAGGTCTTGGTCGAATGACCCAATGCTCACATTGAAGTTCCTTGTTGAAACTCTGGCAGTGGGGAGTGCGGTATTCTTCCCCATAGCCACGATGGAGCCGATATATGCCGTAATTGGGTTAGGGGTGCTAATGTTAGCTTGGCTACACGATAAGAAGTTGGTGATAGAGCCTCAGTTAGAGGCTTTACTTTGAGGTGAAAGATGAGTAAATCATACATTGAAAGAATAGCTCAGCGTCTGGGGATTATACCCAATTTGGATCGTGAGGAGGTCGTTGGGGCGTCAAAGGACCTGCGCTCATTCCCAGACCATGAAGGATGGAATGAGCACATGGAACTTGATGCTAACGAATGGCCAAAAAGAGTCGAGAGGAAATATTCCCTAGTTCCAACGACTTGCTTCAATTGCGAATCTGCGTGTGGCCTATTAGCATACATTGACAAAGAAACCGGACAAGTAACAAAATTCGAGGGGAATCCTCACCATCCGGGCAGTAGAGGGAGGAATTGTGCAAAGGGACCTGCGACAATCAATCAGATCAATGATACTGAGAGGATATTGTTCCCAATGCGTAAGGTTGGAGAACGTGGCTCGGGCGATTGGGAGAGAATTAGCTGGGATGAGGCCCTAGATGAGATAGCTGGCAAAATCCGGAAATCATTGAAATCGGGTGCAAGGGATAGGGTGGTCTATCATGTTGGCAGACCTGGACATGAGGGGTATACAAATCGGATTCTGAAGTCATGGGGAGTTGATGGGCACAACAGTCACACCAACATTTGTTCTGCTGGCGCAAGAACTGGCTATTCGCTATGGCAGAGGCATGACCGCCCTTCCCCTGACCATTCAAATGCCAAGGTAATCGTGCTGACTTCCTCCCATCTGGAGACTGGTCACTACTTCAACCCGCACGCCCAGAGGATCCTAGAGGGGATGATGGATGGAGCAAAGCTGATCGTGATTGACCCTCGTCTTTCGAACACGGCTTCGATGGCTGATCACTGGCTGCCTACTTGGCCCGGTTCTGAACCTGCTCTATTTCTGGCTTGGGCGAAGATCATTCTTGATTTGGGCCTATATGACCGTGAATTCCTAGAAAAATGGGTCAATTGGGAGATGTGGCTCAAGAACGAGCACCCGGACGTAGAGTTGACGGTTGACAAATTCATCGAATTGTTGAAGGAAGAATATCGGGAATACACCCCAGAATTCGCTGCAAAGGAATGTAAAATCCCAGTCGAACAGGTAATCGAAACTGGTGAGTTAATTGCTAGAGCCGGAAGTAGACTTTGCACCCATGTTTGGCGTTCTGCAAGCATAGGAAACTTGGGTGGTTGGCAAGTCAGCAGAACACTGCACCTGCTGAATGTTCTAACTGGGAGTGTCGGTACTGAGGGCGGAACATCACCAAACTCTTGGTCCAAGTTCAAACCGGAATTATTCGATGTCCCTCCGGATCCCGACGCTTGGAATGAATTGCATTTCCCTCCAGAATACACGCTTGCTCACTATGAGATGAGTCACATATTGCCTCATCTGATTAAGGATGGGAGGGGTTCTATGGACGTATATTTCACAAGAGTATTCAACCCAGTCTGGACTTATCCTGATGGATTCTCTTGGATAGAGATGCTCCAAGATAAGGAGTCGGTTGGTTGCCACATAGCCCTTACGCCAACTTGGAATGAAACTGCATTCTTTGCAGATTATGTTCTTCCAATGGGGCATGCATCTGAGAGACATGATGTAAATTCCTACGCCACTAGCTCTGGGAAGTGGGTGGCTTTTCGTCAACCTGTACTTAGGGAATTTGCCCGACGCGAGGGGAGGGATGTTGATTTTACCCATGAGGTCAATCCTGGTGAAGTCTGGGAGGAAGACGAATTTTGGAACGAGCTTTCTTGGCGGATTGACGATGGAACAATGGGGATTCGTCAGCATTTCATGAGCCCATATAGAGAAGGGGAGAAAATCACTATTGACGAATACTATCAGTATATCTTCGAAAGAGTACCTGGTCTAACTAAGGCTGCCAAGGAAGAAGGAACTGATGAACTCGGATACATGAGGAGGCACGGTGCATTCCTAATTGAAGAAGCGACTTATGGCAAGCATGAGAAGGAAGGATGGCCTACGCCCAGCGGTAAGCAGGAGTTCTACTCGTCGACAATGATTGAGTTTGGATATCCGGAACACGCGATACCCCACTATAAGATCAAGAGTCATGTGCATCCGGAAAACCTAACTGGTGAGAATGAGTTCTGCCTGCTTCCGAACTTCAGGCTTCCACAGCATATTCATTCTCGATCGGCGAACTCTAAGTGGCTCTCGGAGATTGCTCATAGAAACCCAATTTGGATACACCCATCTGATGCTTCCAAGATTGGGGTGAGTGAGGGGGACTTGCTAAAAATTGAGACCGAGATTGGTTGGTTCATTGACAAGATATGGGTTACCGAGGGAATAAAACCTGGCGTAGTCGGGTGCTCTCATCACATTGGCAGATGGAGACGGAAGCAGGATCAAGGCAACAGGTACATGACCAATGAAGTGGAGATAGAGGAACTTGGCGATGGAAAGACAAGGATGCGGACAGTCGAGGGAGTTCGGCCTTGGCACTCAGAAGACCCGGATACAAATCGTGTTTGGTGGCGAGACGGGGGGGTTCACCAAAATATCACACATGCAGTTCAACCCGACCCAATTAGCGGGGCTCATTGTTGGCTTCAGAAAGTCAAATTATCGAGGCCCGGCGAAGATGAGAAGTATGGGGATATTGTGGTGGACAGGGTCAAATCTTTCCGATACTACAAAAAATGGAACCTATGGGCGGGGCAGCGTGAGACGCATCCACGAGGTGAGAGGAGGCCACTTTGGATGAACAGGCCATTGCCGCCCAAAAAAGAAAATTGGTTTATCGGAGGAGATGATTGAAGTGGAGCCAGCGTCCATTATTTCTCTAGTGCTTATTCTGTTCACTGCCTTCTTCTTCGCACCTCTAGGTTTGGGTGGAGGTGTACTGTTTGTCCCCATCTTCCTTTACATCATGGGATGGGGAATCCAACTATCATTGGTTAGTTCACTAATTCTTGTTTTGATGGTATCAATGGGCAGTAGAAGCGCGCATTCAGAGGGCGGTTATGCAGTGCAAGAGATTGGTAAATATGCAATTCCACCGGCACTACTGGGTGCGATCTTCGGTGCAATCATTGGTTCAATACTTATTGACAGCATGGGTGATTTCACCATCAAATTCGCTGCTGCATCCCTCCTGATATGGGTGATAATTAGAACACTGAGGCAGTTAGCCGGCGAGAGTAATGGTAACGGGGTTGAGGCTGTAGAGCCGGCTGAAATCAAGGGCGAGGTGATGACTCGTTACAGAGGGATGTGTCTAGCTGGTGGAACTGCATCGGGACTTCTTGGCATAGGAGGTGGGATGCTGTTTGTAACTTTGCATAGGTCCTTATTCGCTTGGAAACCCCATTATGCTGCTGGAACTTCTTACATTATTGAGACTTGGATGGTGCCAATTGGAGTCTTGTCACACTTGGTTGTTAATGGGTCAGGAGGGGACCTTTTGAGTACAGTTGGAACCTGGATCCCAGTAGTTATGCTGCTTGTCTACGTATCAGCATGGCTCGGTGCGAAAACCGCAATTAAGATGGTGCCGCAACAAGTTCTGACTTACCCATTCCTTCTCGCATTGGTTGCTAGTTTGCTGAGATACTGCTTGGATATATTCGGGACCGTCGGAATAATTTGAACAAACTAAGACGCTCCTGGATCGGAATGAGCAAAGTCTTCTAAACCCCAGTCAAGTGAACTCCAGCTCCTCTCATGGAAATAATAGAGTATCATTTTCGTGAAGACTTCAGCGCCGCCGACTATTGCCCCTGCAGCCCAACTTCCTGTGACCAGACGAGTAATGATTACAGTGTCAGTTGTGGCGATAAGTCTCCATGTCAAGGTCTTGGTTAAGCTTCGCGTTCTGTTAGCATGTCCGGTTCCTGGGATATGTACCATAGTAGGCGCTAGCTATGGTTAGAAATAACTGCTTGCTATTTACTGGTTCGTAATTCGTACCCTCAGATTGCCTCTATTACTACAGCAATCCCCTGACCGCCCCCGATACATGCTGTTGAAACACCAAATCGGCTCCCACTACTCTTTAATTCATGTGCAAGGGTGAGAACGAGTCTGGTTCCCGTAGCGGCAAGAGGATGTCCCAGACCTACTGCGCCGCCGTTTACATTTACTATATCGGGGTCTATTCCTAAATCCTGGATGCAAGCTACTGTCTGACCGGCGAAGGCCTCATTAATTTCCCATCTTTCTATGTCTCCGGGGGAAAGTCCGGCTTTCGCGAGTGCTTTCTGGCTAGACGGTACGGGGCCATATGCCATGATTGCCGGTTCTATCCCGACTATCCCCCAGGAGACAATCCTAGCAAGTGGTTCATTGCCATCCTCCTTTGCCCTACTTGCAGACTTGATAATCACGGCGGCGGCGCCATCGACAACACCAGAGGCATTGCCCGCAGTAACAAGTGAATCCGGTCCAAAGTGAGTCCGTAGAGAAGAGAGAGATTCCTTTGTGGTTCCAATGACCACATGATCCTCTTTGGAGTGTCCAACGGTTCCTTCTGCAGTCTCGACATCGACAATCTCCTGTTTCCATTTTCCAGAAGATACGCTGTTTTCGGTTCTCTGATGGCTGAGAGCTGCAAAATCATCTGCTTGTTCCCTGACTACCCCCTTCCTACGGCAAAGTTCGTCACTTGTCTGTGCCATGAATAATCCACTAATTCCGTCCCTCAGATTGGTGAAAAGATAGTCCTCCATGTTCTTTTCTAGCTCCTCTCCCTCCTGTGGAGGCCTGCCAAGTTTGTATCGGCTACGCATGTCTCTGAGAACGTGAGGCGCCTGACTGAGATTTTCCATGCCACCGGAAACAACTACTTCGGCCTCACCGAGCATGATCATTTGTGACGCTGTGACTATTGATTGGGCACCGCTGCCACACAACCGATTAAGGGTCAGCATTGGGACCTCTTGGGGAACTCCGGCTCTCAATCCGGCGTGTCTAGCGCCAAAGATTGCCTGGCTGGATGTCTGAAGAGCATGTCCCATTACAACGTGGTCCACCGTATTCGGATCAGTGCTGGTTTTTTCGATTGCACCCCTTATGGCTATTGCCCCAAGTTCTTCTGCACTGACTGATGCCAACCTCCCACCGGGTTCTCCATCCCCCCTTTTTCCTCCGAGCCATTCGCAGAAGGGCGTCCTAGCCCCGCCTACCAGTACTGCTTCATCGCCCATCATGTTCGGCCCACTACGGGAATGTTCAAGAGCATGCCGTAGGAATATGCATTATCAAGACTGGTCGGTTTCATCAGTCATTGAACCCAAGTAATCAGGGAGTTCGACCCCCGACATCTTTGCGACATCATGAATTGGGGGAAGACTCTGCACGAGGCTGCTGACAAAGTTACTAGTGGCTGATGAGCCATCAGGACTGTTCCCACTGTCCCAAACTGTGATTTTGTCAATCTTCAAGTTCCTGATCGCCTCCACTTGTGCGGTGACCATAGTCTCAATCTTCTCAACCATTAGCAGGGTCGCTGCTGCCTTAGGATCTCCGGACGCACTGGCAACTAGGTTGTTGTATCCTTTGGCCTTGGCATCTAGTACCTTCTGGATGCCTTCGGCCTCTGCCTCATACCTCGCAAGTATTGCATCTGCCTCACCACGTGCTATGCGCCGCTGTCTCTCTGCCTCTGCATCTGCGGCAATCTCTACCTGTTGCTTGACAATTGTCTCTTTGACGATCTCGGAAGCTTTCAGGCGCTCCTCCTCTTCACTGTAAACTGCTCTCTGAATAGCGGCCTCAGCGGTCGCTTTAGCAACGTCAGCCCTCTGTTTCGCAGATGCCTCGGCTTCAGCCAAATCGGCATTAACCTGCGCAATTTCAGCCTGTGCAGTGTTCTCACCGGAAACTGCCATGGCTTCCTGCTGCTCGACGAAAACTCGCTGATCGGCCTCTGCGGCCTTGCGGCCCTTCTCTGCCTCTGCCATGTTCTCAGCTACCTCAATCTCCCGGGCTCTGTCTGCCTTGGCAGCACCAATCGCACCATCCCTCTCGGCATTGGCCACGTCTACTCGGGCTTGTTCGACGGCTGTGGCGGCAGCCTTCTTCCCAATACTGTCGATATAGTCAGACTCGTCTGTGATATCGGCGATGTTGACGTTGATTAGATATAGACCGACCTTTCTCATTTCAGCTCCGACGTTCTTCTGGATTAATTCCAAGAAGGCGTCCCTGTCTTGATTGATTTGCTCGATGGTTAGTGTCGCAACAGTGAGACGGAGTTGGCCGAAGATGATCTCCTTAGCCATTTCCTCTATGTCATCCATCCTGAATCCGAGAAGACGTTCTGCTGCATTTGCCATTATAGCCGGCTCCGTAGAGACGCCTATCGTGAATGTGCTTGGGACATTGATTCTGATATTCTGAAGGGATAGTGCTGCTCTGAGGTCGATATTGATGGTCATTGGTTTGAGCGAGATATATGCATAATCCTGAATAAGTGGCCAGACCAATGCTGCGCCGCCATGAAGTGTTTTTGATGGCTTTGGTCTTCCCTCTGCAGTTTTCTCAGTACGACCATAGATTACCATAATCTGGTCGGGGGGGCATCTCTTGTACCGCTGTGCGAAGAACATCACAGCTGCTACTAGTACCAATACTGTAGCGAAAATCATTATTGTCAGAATTTGACTTGCCGCGGCCATTGTATCATCTCTGACTCATTGAGGAGGCCCTATCCTATGAATGCTTACCTAGACGTGGTCAGGGGAATTTCTCGAATTGCTAGATTCTCTTCACGACTAAGACTTCGCCGATTGTATCTACGACTTCGATGAAATCGCCCGTCGCAATTCCTGCACCGTCCTCTGACTTAGCGTTGTATGTCCTCTGGATGCCGTTTACCTCAACGGTAACTTGCCCCAAGCCACCCTCTGAGATCCTGAGATAAGTCTGGCCTTTCGATCCAATTGCTTCCGAGAGTTCGGTTGTTCCATCTTGCTGGAGTGTAACAAAGATCTCAAAGAGTTTGCCCGTGAAATACATGGAAGTGCCTCCTGCTACCGCTCCTGCGAGAACTGCTAAGCTGGCCTCCCCATTGGATTCCATTGTGTAAAGTCCGGCCAGACCAAAGAACATCATGAAGGCCATTATCCCCTGAAAGGTCAGTGCCTTGAACGATGCGTCGGCCCCCACATCGATATCTATCCCAAAGAGGCCGTCAAAAACGTCCGTGGCGATGCCCCCGATCATTAGAAGGAAAAAGTACAGGACGAATAAAATTCCGCCCACAAGTGCACTAGCGGCAAAAAGTAGTTTTATTCCGGAGATCCCGCCCAGACCTAACAAATCGAAGATATCGAACCCATCGAGCAAACCCATATACATCGGCACGAGCAATCACGTTTGACATGTTCGGAGGGATTTGCAGCCTGTCAGCGTTTCTTAGCCATCAGAATGCCATAGTATCTCTCAAGATTGGAAATAGGACCTAGGGACAATCCGACCACTATAAATGATAGCACAAGGGCATTTTGATTGGAAGTCAGAGACTGGAGAACGGTGTAAGTGAATAGACCTATGATGAACAAAAAAAGGGGTATTGCAGCTCTCCGGAAGAATATGTAATAGCCGCCTAGCCGGTCAAATGAAGGATTTCCAATCACTTGATCCACGAGCTCGGGGGCTTCATCTTCCGGCATGGAGACCCCATCAAGTAGCTAGCCAAGCTAAAAGGCCAATGAACGTCATCACTGCAGGGATTGAATACCAAGCGGCTTTAGTCATTTTTGGAGAGTCGTCCATTAGTACATTCTCTCCGGATTCTGGGTCCGTACCCATGACCATCTTCTCAGCCTTATTGTATGCCTCAGTGAATTCGCCCTCATGACGTGCTATGAATATTAAGAAATACAAGCCCAAGGCGATAGTCCCAGTCCCGGACCAGGTGATTACCCCGGCGAGGATACTGTCGGCATTGGCCTCTAAGAGGGCCTCTCCTATCAGTAGTTGTGCTACTCCAAGCATGAACCATGTCCACGAGTCTCTCCTAGCCATATAATTAGGGCGGGCCCGACGTTCTTCAATATTACCTTAGATGTCTCATTAATGCCCTTCTTGGCTCTCTTGACGCCTTTCCCCGATCGCCCATGTGCCTTTGGCGGTTGCGATCTTCTTACCATCTTCCGAATCTATTCTCCCTTCGAGATGAGCCAAATTACGGCCTCGCCTAATTACCTCAGCATGAGCGATTAGCCGGGTGCCCGGACCGACGGAGTCAAGGTATGAGATGTCAAGCTGGGCAGTTGCGCACCACTCCTCACCTGAGAGTAGGGAAAGCAGAGTCCCGCCCATGGCAGTATCCAGCAGCGTGGCATGTATCCCACCATGGGCGACACCGCCGATGTTCAGGTGTTTTTCTTCAATTGTGCACTCGACGACGCATGACCCTGGGCTATAATCGGATATCTCGAACCCTATTGTACTGGCTAATTCGGTTACTATTGGAACGTCCCTTTCCTCTCTCATTGATTTTTCTCCCCTGTCTGAACGGACCATAGCCGGGAATAGAGGCCCCCCCTCCCAATGAGGTATTCGTGACTTCCAGTTTCTGAGATCTTGCCACCCTCAACCACTGCTATGATGTCCGAGTTTCTAACTGTTGAGAGGCGGTGTGCAATTATCAGAGTGGTGCGATTCCGAGAAATGCGCTCGATGGAACGTTGTAGTGCTGCTTCGGTTTCATTGTCAACATTGCTGGTCGCCTCATCTAGAACCAGTACTGGGGCGTCTTTCAAAACTGCCCTTGCTATTGCCAATCTCTGTCTTTGCCCGCCCGATAATCGGTGCCCATCCTCTCCGATATTCGTTTCCCATCCCTCAGGGAGTTCTTCTATGAAACTTAGAGCCTCTGCAATCCTCGATGCCTCGAAAATCTCTGACTCACTGGCATCGGGGTTACCGTAGAGGACGTTTTCTCGGACGGAGCCGGGGAATAGAGTCGTTGTCTGACTGACAAGGGAGATTGACCCTCTGAGCGAGTCCAAGGTCAGATCGCGAATATTATGCCCATCCAAGATTATGGCCCCCTCGATAGGATCTTGGAATCTGAGGAGGAGTCGGACAAGGGTAGTCTTTCCTGAACCCGTGGCACCCACCAATCCAACTGTTTTTCCCGCTGGGACTACTAAATCGACCCCATTGAGGACGTCTTCCCTCCCATGGTATGTGAAGTGAACCCCATTGAAGGAAATCTCCCCTGTTACCTGCTCAAGTTCCCTTTCACCCTCGACGATACCTACCTCGGTGTCCAGTAGGTCGAGGACTCGAGATGTGGATGCCATCGCCCGTTGATACAGATCGAATGTTTCGCCCAACCTGGTTAGGGGCCAGAGAAGGCGTTGGGTGATGAATACGATAACTGAGTAGGCGCCAATTCCTATCCGCCCCTCAATGGCGTACCACCCTCCAACTAGCATGTTGGCAGTGAAGGCGAAAAGAATGGCCATGCGAATCAGAGGTACGAATGAGGCAGAGAGCCTGATGGCCTCACGATTGGCGTTCCTGTATGACTCTGAGGCCCTTCCGACCCTAGCTGACTCACGGTCCTCGGCAGTGAATGACTTGATTGTTGTAATTCCATGCAGGTTATTGTTAAGGATGGTATTCATCTCCCCCACTTCTTTCCTGACCTTTGCGTACCGAGTCCCTATTCTTCGCTGATACATGAATGAGCCCCCAACAATTACAGGGACCGGAAGAACTGCCAGAATTGCCACCTGCGGTGCGATGGAGAACATTATCGCGCTTACCACAATGACAGTCGTGCCCACATGGAGGAGATCCGTAGCGCCCTGATCCAAGAATCGTTCTAATTGGTTGACATCGTCATTCATTATGGCCATCAGTCCACCGGTGCTCTGCTCTGAGAACCACTGCATTTCCAGATCCTGAATGTGAGAGTAGGCCTGCATCCTGAGCTCATGCTGTGCCGTCTGAGCAAGATTCCTCCAAAGAACCGCGTAGAAGTACTGGAAGAGTGACTCCAGGACCCAGATAGCAACTGTGATTGCAGTAAGTATGTACAACTGATCATAAACATCTGGATAGCCAATCCCCGCTAAGAAGGAGTCCTCCTTCTCGGACACCACATCAATTGCCATTCCAATCAATATTGGAGGGGCCAAATCCCAAATCTTGTTGATGACCGAACAGACAGATGCAAGAATAACGGTACTTCTGTGGTCTCGGAGATGAGAAAGAAGCCTGACCAGAGGATGGCGTGCCTCTGACATATGTCGCCCTCTTGCCTATTCTGTTTGAAATTATTCTAGGACCTGGGAATCATAAGCTAGCATCGGTCCATGATTCTGACCAATTATCATAGAATCGGATCTGAAAATCAGATGTCGAGTTTGTCCGGACATAGTAGGAGTCTTGTGAAGAGAATAGTCCCTTCTGAGTTATATCTACCCAAATGAATTCCAACCAAGTACCATCAAGGAGGGTGATGTTCTGCTCCTCTGAACTAAGATTCATTTTGGCAAAAGTAGTATCTCCGGATACCGAATGTATCTCTATTTCTGATAGTTTTGCCTCGTGTGAAAAGTCATCTGGCACAGTGGAGACGATTACTGTCGTATCTCCATATTTCGAGATGAGGCTTGGATTTGGGGGGACGAAGGGCATCTGAACCCTAGGTAGATTATTCTGTAATTCAATCTGAACCTCATCGCCTTTCGAAACAACCAAGGAGAATTCGTAATCGTCACCAGAGACAATCTCTATTGACATGATTTGTGGTTTTTCGCCCATCACACTGATGAAGAAATCGTGAGATTCGTTACTCGCTGTAGCGACCTGTTGTGAAGATGCCTCATCGCCAGTAATTTCCCAGCTTAGCCCCGATAACTGTGATGTGTTGAACGAAAACGGAGGCCACAACCCATCAGGATTCTCCGTAGCGGACTTGGCTAGTTCGAAGAATGGATCTGTAAATGATGGATTCTCGTCGCGACCTTCGAACCACGCTGAACCTGACCTTATGTTTGTCAAATTGCCCCCGTCGATTACTTCGGTATCAATGATCGTGTTCCCGGATACGATGTACCTAGTTGATACATATCTCAATCCTGCTTGCTCATCCTTTGCTACGTCCCAGTGAATCTCGCCTCGATTTCCCTGAAAATCCTGTACCAATGTGCTTCGGACCCTAAGTCTTTCATTTTCCAAGGCCATGTTCAAAACATCGAATGACTCCCAATTTGAGACTAGATCATCGAATTCAGCACTGGTAAGTGGGAAGCAGCTTTCCTCGGGACACGTGTTCGAAGTGGACCCGGTCATGCATCCGGCAAAGGGTGACAGAAAGAGGGTGAGAACGAGTAAGCTTGTTTTGTTCACGATCATTCGTGGCGTGCTTTAGTCAAGAGGCTATTCCATCTAGAATACTCACGTCGGAAGTGCGGCGCCCCTATATGTAAGAGCCAGCTAGGCCGATCGATGGGGAGATGATGCATGATCGATGAAATTCTTGTCGTCTACAAGAAGAACTTCGAGGAGGTGCATGACGAAGCACTGAGGCACGTGCGACGGACCTTGGACGGCATTGTCGAAGAACGAGGGGTGAATGTAGGATACACCGCTAGGGAGACTGTACGAAGGGCTGATTTCTCTGGTCCGGATTTGGTAATCGTTCTTGGGGGGGATGGGACTCTGACATCCATAGCCCACTCGGTGGACGATGTTACGCCGATCATGGGGGTAAACAGCCATCCAAGAGAGGGGTTGGGCAATGGTTCCTACGGATTCTACATGGGAAGCGACCCGGGCAGCTTCGAGGGAGACATCGTGACTGCTATGGATGGAGGGAGCATCGTGAATACGCTACCGCGTTTACAGGCTGAGATAGAGACCACGAGTGGAAATAGAATAAAGTGCGATCCGGCTCTGAACGATCTGCTAGTGGCAAATACCCATCAGTATCAACCTTCCAAGTATAGGCTTCAGAGGGGGGGGATTGACGTTTCCCAGCATTCATCCGGTTGCCTCTTCTCGACTTTCCTTGGTCAGGGTGCATGGTTCAGGCATGTTGCGGACATAGAGGGGGCTTCTTTTCCGGCTCGTGAGATTGAGGACCACTATCTGTATGTAGCTAGAGACCTACCCCGAGCCGATCGTGCTGAAGATGGTTCTTACTGGGAGTGGGTCAGAGAGGCAACGGTGATTACCAGTGACATGCATAGGGGGTATGTGGTCAGTGATGGTTGGGACGAGACCCATTTCACGAGAGGGGCCACCCTGACAATAGACCTAAACGGCCCCAAATTGAGGCTTCTTACATTCAGGGGCCCGATATTAGAACGAGTTTCCCAGTGGGTAAGTTAATTCGGCGATCAGAGGATCTGCTTGAGGAATAGCTTGGTCCTATCGCTCTTTGGATTGTCGAAGAACTCCTCTGGTGTGTTCTCCTCTACTAGCTCGCCCTCATCGAACAGGATGCATCGATCTGCGACCTCCTTGGCGAAACCCATCTCATGGGTAACTACTATCATGGTAATGTCTCTCTTGGCCAGGTCGATCATTACCTCGAGTACCTCCTTGATCATTTCCGGGTCTAATGCCGAGGTGGGTTCATCGAAAAGCATGATCTTTGGATCCATAGCCAGTGCCCTGGCAATTGCAACCCTCTGCTGTTGACCGCCCGAGAGGCCACTAGGGTACTTGTATGCCTGCTCGGGTATCCCGACCCTCTCCAGAAGTTGCATCGCCCTTTCTTCCGAAGCCCTTTTTGACATGCCCTTTACCTTCATTGGCGCTAGGGTGATGTTCTCCATGATTGTCAGATGGGGGAAAAGATTGAACTGCTGGAAAACGAAACCGACTTCGGAGCGAATAGTCTTGAGATCGGATACCTTGGTGTTTTCATCTATTTCTATGCCATCGACCACTACGGTTCCAGCGCTATGGGGTTGTAACCTATTCAGGGTCCTAATGAATGTCGACTTGCCTGATCCGGAAGGGCCGAGGATGACGATGATCTCACCTCTTCGAACTTTCATATCTACGCCTTTGAGGGCCCAGAAGTCGCCGAAGTTGACTTTGACTCCCGTGGTTTCGATAACTACCTCTTCCCCCTCGTCTGTCATGCTGCTTCACCGCCATCCTTGTTTAAAAGGCCGAGGTTGCCCTCTATTCTGAGAGAAATCCTGGACAAGTAGAAGGCTCCTAGCCAGAAGATGAAGGCCGACGCGTAAATAGGCTCCATTATGTCGTTCATGAAGCGTATATCCGTGCCTGTGATTACTCTGCCAATGAAGAAGAAATCCATCACTCCGAGTACGAAAAGCAGAGTCGTGTCCTTCCAGAGACCGATGAAGGCATTGACGATCGAAGGCAGGGTGGTCCTGATCGCAAATGGCAGCTCGACCTGGAGCTTTGACTGGATTGGGTTCAATCCAAGCGCGACAGCGGCTTCCCTTTGTCCCGAATCGACTGCTTGGAGACCCCCTCTGATTATTTCGGCGATATACACCCCACCAAAGAGTGCAAAAACAGCAATCATACGGACTAGTATATCGAAACTATCCGGGTCATCGAAAAGTGGGTTGAATAAATTTGGTAGAAGGAAGAAAGCGAAGTATATCCAGCAAATTAGGGGACCTGAACGGAAAGTCTCGATGAAAAGCACAGATGGGACCTTGAAGATTCCCAAATTGCTCTGTCGCCCGAAGGCGAGAATGATTCCAATTCCGAAGCCGAGTACGCAGCCTGCACTTGCTAGAATGATGTTGATGAAAAGGCCCCCCCACTGGGATGGCTTCACACCCATTGTAGCCATGCCTTCTGCTAAGTCCCCAAGTATTGGAGTTCCAGCGAAATGGCCGGCTGCGCACTCCCACGACCCTGATGTGTCGTATTTGTGCAAAGTACCGAGATTATACAGACCTGACTCATCAAAAATTGGTCGACTGACGAATGGATAAATGATTTCACTGCAGGAAGCCTTCCGAAGGGACTCGGGCGGATCCATGAGAATGAATGTCAGGAAGAACAGGGCTACAATTGAGAAGAGGAGGAATGAGCGTACCCTATTTGCCAAGAACTCACCTGAGCGTTCTGAGTACCAATTCGACAGTATGAAGGCTCCGATCCCCAGCAGAGAGGCGAATCCAAGGCGCTTCAGGGTGCCTGACGAACTGTAAACGATCATTTCCGGATTCCAGGCTACCAAAGCTAGGATGAACGAAAGGGCACAGAATGGGAGAATGAACTTGCGCATCTCCAATGCCATTGTCCCATACAAGCCACCGAGGATTGACCATGCAATGTAGACTAATATCCATATCCTCCAATTCTGATAGGGGAAGTAGTCCTGAGTCATGCTCTCCGTCATCAATTGGCCAACCAATATGAGGACCCTATTCGCCCAAATGATTTCCCAATTCGCCTCTACCAAAACGAAATATGCCAACCACTCTACAAATTGCAGGAGTATCCAAGCTGAGACGATGCCCATCAGTGATGTATTGGAGATTCTTGACATGGCTACGGCAATGAGTGCGAAAGCTAGCCCGTTAATTGGCCCCCCTAATAATACCCCGATGACTAGAGCCATCAGGAATAGGCGGCGGTTGGTTGCGAATCCACGTAGGTACTCACTTGGATTTTCAATCAGTTGGTGAAACTTTGGCTCCTTGATTGTGACAATCATGGCTAGCCATAACAATAGGGAAGAAGTGGATGCTACTGCTGTGGCATAAATCCACGAGCTGGCATCGGATGCACCATGGCTGATTGCCATGTACTGGGATTCGCCGAATGTGTAAATCGCGAATAGGGCGCAAAAAGCAGAAACATAGGAGGTGATCCTAACTCCTTGGTCATCGTCAAACCAGGTGCCGTGTTTGAACCCAGTGACTGAATCCTCGAACCGAATGATTTCACCTAGGATTGTACTCGGTGTCGGAAGTGAAGTGAGCCCCTTTGATGAGATGAGGGCGTAGCAGAAAGCGACTACGGCTGCTGAGTGCCAGGCGCTGATGATGAATGGCCTCTCGAGAGCACCCCACAAAACCATCATGAAGAAGCACATCATAGTCATTGACAGGAAGAGCCCCCGGAGTATCCTTCTATCACGTAATCTCATATCTTCACCTTCGTTACTCTGTAGTTGTAGAGATTCATTACGGCGGAAATAGTCAAGCTACCTGCTTGGTATATCAGAAGAAGGATTACCAGCAAAGGTATTAGCTTCCCAACGTTGTTCATATAGACGAAAATCACATAGAAAACATCATTGTATCCCACTAGAAGTGCAAGGCTTGAGTTCTTCCACACATTCATGTATGTGCTATTCATTTGTGGCACAATGCTCCTAAGAGCCTGGGGCAGTATGACCAGCCTGAGCCTCTGGTAAGGGGAGAGGCCCAAGGAAACTGCTGCCTCCACTTGGCCTCGGGGTAGTGATTGGATGCTTCCCCTGACAATCTCTGCAACGGAGGCAGCGGTGAAAATAATTAGTCCGGCAATCAGATAGGCGAATTCAACAGTGATTTGGAAACCGGTCCCTTCCTCCACCCCCCATCCACCGGGGAGACCCAGATTTGGCTTGACATACTTTGGTACAGAAACATCGCCAGATAGAATCACACCAAGGGCTATGGCAACAGCACATACCCAAATTGTGAATTTCCTCCTCAGGCCGGCTTCCGAGTCATCGACGCTATCTCGCTCTTTGAATTTCCAATAGACCCAGACTAAGGAAAGAATAGCAACTGCGAGTAAGATCCTATCGAATTCGAAGCCGGGTACATAGAATCCTGTTTTGTTACTGTAGTAGAAGTACTCCCTGATATTTGCTTCCTCGGACAATTGTGGCAATTTCCTCCCCCCCGTCACGAAGATCAGGTACAGTAGGACTGCGAGCGGGGTGTTCCTGAATATCTCGACGTATGCTGTGGCCATACCGGATGTGATCCTGTTGGAAGAAAGCCGACTGACCCCCACTATTGTGCCGATAATTGTACACGCGAAAATAGCAACTAGTGTGGCACGGACAGAGTTGAGAATAGCTGACTTGATGAATTGCCATCTCGTGTCGTCTCCTTGTACCACTTCAATGGGCCAGCCATTGATGTAGAATGGATTTTTTTCATCCATGAAGTCCAATGAAATGTCCCATCTTGCTCGGAGTACGTCTTCAGGGTAGTGGTAAAGGAACATTACGCGAGTAACAGCGTAGAATATGAATGGAAAAATTAGAAGCCCCCCAAGAGCCGATAACCTTCTGTCCCGAGTTGCAGGATCAGAGTTCTCCAAGGAGATATGGAACCACCAGATAAGTGCAGTAATGGTGATTACAGATACCAGGAATCCGGTCAGATCATCGATTATCGAGGGCCAAGCAGCTAGGTTCAGACATAGGTATGCATAGAAAATAATTGGGGTGGCAGTGGCTAAAGCCTTAGCGAGTCGTGCCCTGTTTTCCTGGAAATTGAACAGCATCACTGGTACGGATACTAGCTCGGGAATGCCACCGATGTATGCTACGTAGGGGGCGACTATCGCAGCGCCGAAAATGAAGAGAGGTTCCTGCTGTGTGATGTAGAATCCTAGATTCGGCAGGAGTAGGAGACCTGTGGCGAACATCGCGATTCCGAACAAGCTAGAGACGTAGCCCCTCCACTCTCTCGGTCTTCTGATGAGATTCCACCATTCGGTCATGGTCATTAGGTAGATGGCTAGGGTGCATAATCCGAGAACAAGAATGGTGTCACTCTGACTATAGTCGGAGGGGTTGGTGGGCGCGACGATGTCGTCTCTAAGCAAAATCACAAACTTGACGGCGAGAGAGAGGGTTTTCTCGCAGTACCAGCTAATGAGATAGTATGCGAGAACGTAGGTCGCTATGATTTTAGTATAGAGACGTGGGCTTTCTTGGACCCTGCTTGCTAACCTAAACGCATGGGTTTTGAAGTCGTCCAAATGCGTACTGAACCTGTCTACTGATAGGTTCCTACTGAGCATTCTCTCGACCAACGAATATTGTGCCCCACGAGGGGGGGTGGAACCCCCCCCCGGGGTTACGTGTTACTTTATGTGTCACTAGTTAGCAATATCAGCGCATTGCTGGGGCGTACATTATACCGCCCTCGGAGACGAGGGCGTTTGCGGTTCCTGCCCTTGGTAGGATACAACCTACCATTGCTGAAGATCCGCTTGTGCCGTCATAGTTTCCGTCGCAGAACCCGCGGTCGTAGACCTCACCGTAGTTTCCTACTGCCTTGATCGCTAGGTGTCCCCAGTTTGCAGGCACAGGATTGGTCAAAGTACCCAGGCCCATGGCGGTGTTCAGGAGTCTGTTCTCCCCTATGTCCCCGCCAGTGGCTGCTGCGGCTGTTGCCCTAGCATCGACGTTGGCCTGTGTAATACCTAGTTCCTCAGCGGTCACCAGTGCGTACCATACCCAAGCGACCACGTCGTTCCAATCGTCGTCGTTGTCGCGGGTTGCTGCTGCAAGGGGCTCCTTGGAGATGATGTCAGGAGGGATCCAAAGGTCGCATGTAGAGCATTGTCCACCTGCGTTTAGGACGTACAACCTTGCTGCCATTGCTGACATGTCGCCAGTCACTGCATCGCAAGAGCCGTCAAGCAGCTTAGCGGTGGTTGCGTCCTCATTCTCAACTGTGGTAATGGTGAGCATGTTGCCATTAGCAGCGTTCCAGTCGGCGATGTTGCCTTCGGTTGTGGTTCCAGTTGCGACACAGACGCTTGCTCCGGTTAGGCCGGCCGCATCCACAGCTGTGGCGGCTGGGAACGCGTCTCCACGGACTAGGAAGCCTTGTCCGTCGAAGAAGTTGGTTCCAGCGAAGTCAGCGTTTAGATCGGCGTCACGGGAGGTTGTCCACGTTGTGGTCCTGATTAGAACGTCGATTGTGCCGTCTGCTAGGATGTCGAACCTGTTTGATCCGGTCGCGAGGACGTACTCGATGTCAGCGACTGGGTTCAACCCTATAGCTGCTGCAAGAGCCTTGCAGTAGTCTACGTCCATACCAGATCTAGAACCGTCGGACTCCAAGTATCCCATTCCGTACTGGCTGGTCTTCACGCCGCACTTCATCGAAGGGGGGTCTCTGGCCATTATCACGTCCAAGGTGCTCTGTGTTGCAGCTGCAACTGCGGCAGCGTTGTCAGTGGTGATGTCCACCGACGCAACTCCTGCAGCGTTTCCTGCTGCAGTAGCATTGTCAACATCAGACTGAGTTATCACCGCACCAGCCTCGTAGCCTGCGATAGTCGTGTCTTTTGCAGCAATCGAAGCGTTAGCTGCGGACAAGTCGTTCTGCAGAGCAGTTACTTGCGCCTCAAGGTCGTCTATCTCATCTTGCTGGTCACTACCAGCACAGCCTGCCAAGGCCGCAGTCATCATTAACAGCATCATTGTTGAAGCGAGTAATCGCTGCATGTGCCTGCGACAAAGTGTGGCATGTATATATCTTCGCCTTTAGAGGCACCAAACTGCCATTTCAGGCTTAGAATGGGACATAAGATGAAGGAGGAAGGTTGGAAGGAGGGTCGGCTGGGCCGACCCTCCCCCCGGTTTTCCGAGTTTCGTAGGAGGTGATCCATCTGCAGGTTCCCCTACAGATACCTTGTTACGACTTAACCCTCCTTGTCGAAGGCAGGCTCGAATACCCCATAAAAAGGCAGCCTCACCCACCCCCAACTAAGATGGTTTGACGGGCGGTGTGTGCAAGGAGCAGGGGCATATTCACCGCGCCCTTTTGAGACGCGATTACTACCTAATCCAGCTTCATGAGGGCGAGTTACAGCCCTCAATCCGAACTACGAACGGGTTTCGGGATAGCGTCATTCCTCTCGGAGTTGCAGCCCATTGTCCCGTCCTTTGTATTGCGCGTGTAGCCCATGGCATTCAGATCATACTGACCTACCGTTGCCCTCGCCTTCCTCAGACTTAGCGTCATGCGGTCTCCCTATAGTGCGCCGGATCCGGGGATCCAGGTGGCAAATAGGGATGAGGGTCTCGTTCGTTATCTGACTTAACAGAACGCCTTGCGGTACGAACTGACGACGGCCATGCAATACCTCTCGAACAATCCAGCAAGCTCGTTACACTGGCTTTCATTTGTCCGTCGGCCATGGTGAGTTTTCCGGCGTTGAATCCA